>SESB01000609.1_pt1 | contig 25473 bp, 32 predicted proteins | sample 3171441 | NCBI WGS metagenome assembly SESB01 (sample SAMN06051867, study PRJNA518727) | freshwater metagenome | biome: subpolar coniferous forest; feature: holomictic lake; material: water; isolation source: holomictic Lake 227, 6 m depth | place: Canada: near Kenora, Ontario | collected... | reverse complement strand
TGCACTCCGATAACACTGGAGGCACGACCGGCTGAGGTACTGCCCGCTGCCCAGGACGTAACCGGCAATTGGCTTGGTGTTGCATATCCAGCAGATGCCTGTGTCAACAGGTGGAACTTTCGGCTGTGTTGTCGCCGGTGGGTTAAGTTTGTGGAATTTCATGGTTTGTCTCTCCATTAAAACATTGATAGTTGTGCAGGTCTTTTAAACAAATCCACTTGGATATATTTACGTGTCCATGTGGACGATGAATTAAAAGCCTCAATGCGTGCTGCTAAAATCAACCCTCTCGTTTCGTTGTTTGTAGGATTATATACAGTCGCCCATCGACGCGAGTCTCTGCAATTTCTGGCGACGTTTGTACTGTCACAACTCGCAAATGGAAAAACCGAAAAAATGGCCGGATTCAGCATTCGAAGCCCATGGATCTTACATTTTGGACGACCATCCGCATCCGTCAGTGTTGTGTTGAACGCTTCACACATTCTATCCCACCATTGGGGGGTTCCAATCACCGCATAATCCCCACTGCTGCCGATAGCAATCCGTGGGAACATGCTGATTAGTGATTGCAGCCAATCAAGCGGTTCGTGAAGATGCCAAACCGGAACCCCTATTCCCTGACCAAAAGGCCATCTACTGATTAACTCAGCATTGACCTGAGTATCTCCGTCGATGACATCTGGGATCAATGCAAAATCAAACGCAGGATGCCTATGCCACGTCTCAACCCATTCATAGTAACCATCCCAGTCCGTTTGTCGGCCTAGGCGCCAGAAAGAAAAAGCCCCATTATCAAGTGAGAATGTGCTTGCTACTTCCGCAGCAACACCAATCTGTTCCGGCCTCGCAAACGATATAAATGCGTGCCTGTTGCGCCAGACACTACTTGCTGCCGACTCTGGCCATATCGGGCCTCCATGATAGTGGATCATATAGGCGCGGGTGCTGGCCGGTGGTAGGCCGATGATGGTTTGAGTTTGTGGAATTTCATTATTGATCTTTCATCAATTTTCTTGTGAACGATATAACATTCTTCACAAAGAGGACCATATCCATCTTCATCATCAATATAAATCCCATCCTCTTCACAACGGCCTGTCGGTTCGTCACAATCAATACAAAGTTGCAATGTTCCAGGGTAGTTTTCTGCATTCCAACTTTCGTGTTCATCCTGATCCATTGCGTGCCTTATTCCCCCTGGCCACGTATTCATAGTTCACCTTCCTTATTACCCTTCCAATTTTCATACAGATTTTTAAATCTGCTTTCCCACTCATTTCCTTCCCCCTGTTCTTTGTAACAATTCTCGAGCCCTCGCTCGATCATTGCCATTTCAACAGTATCTCTACCTCTTTCGATGGCGCGGATTCTCTTGTTTTCAAAATATCTGATTTTGTCTTCAATATGTCGTTTCATGGCCTGTCTCCTGTCGTTCTTTTGCGCTTCCGATCCGCCGATCCTCTCCCCTGCCTACGTGCAAACACGATCTGGTACAGAGAACACATCTTCCGTCTGCGCGCTCAATCAAGAGTGCTCAAGAATTTGTGTTGGGGTGTTGTTATGTTGGGTTTATATTAAACTAAATATGTTTACACTGTCAACAACAATAACCAACTCTTGTTTATTATTTTTTTAACAGAATAAATTAAGATATGGATGGTAAAGGCAGAGATAAAAATTTGAATAAAAAAAAGACCCGCATGACCGAAGTCACACGAGCCTCTTATAATAAGGTGAGTTTAAAACACAACCTGCGTCCGTTACTGTTTATTTCCCTCCATTTACGACCATTAGGCCATCCGGACGCTTCATGGGGGAAGAATCCAGCACGTTCATGGATTGTAATGATCTGTCTTTTTTTACATCTTCAATTTCTTTTCGTATCAGTTCACCGAATGATCTGAATCTTTCGTACTGTGCACCGGTACCATATTTTATAACATACGTCGCTATACCTAAAAGCGACCGTTCATCTGGAATATCTGTTTGTTTTTTGTTTTCTTGCAATTCTGTTTGTTCTTCAACATGCAGTCCTTTATAAAATTCGATTTCTTCAACACCCAAAGCATTTGCTATCTTCAATACAGCTTTATCCGAAAGTCCCTTTTCTTCATTCAAAAGATTATTAATATACTGCGGCTTTGTTTTTATCCTTCGAGCCAACTCAGTTTTTTCTATGCCGCATTCATCAATTAATCTTTTCAGGTTTTTTCGTCTGATTTCATTGACATTTATCACAACATCAAACCTTTTCAATTTAATTATTGACACTTTAAACCGTCATGGTTTAATATGGCAAATATGATAATCAATAATAAACTCAAAGATTATTTAAATGGCAAATCACGTCTTGAATTTGCCTTGAAAATCGGTACGACCAAGCCGTATGTTGATCGGCTGTTGTATTTTGCCAAACCATCGCCCCGCCTCGCTCTTCGTATCGAACAAGCCACCGGTGGACAGGTTACCAGGGATATGATGCTTTATCCCGAACTGTACGCCACCACCGACACTATCCAAAAAACAAACAACCTAACCGAATAACACTCAGAAAAATATCCGTCAATAACGAACATGCCATCAGCAGACAAACAAATCAGTTTTAAAATGACCAACTCCCTGGCTGAGGAATTATCAAAATTGTCATATAAAATGGATGTCAACATGAGCAAGATGGTTCGAGGCTGCTTGTTGCTCGGTATGCCAGTGTTTGAAAAAAATCCCATGTTACTTGACGTGATTGACACCATCAATTCGTATCGTAAATACAGGAGTCCTGATGATGAAATTTGACAATGCCGTAAACATCAAAATTGACGAGAAAATGGCCAGGTATCTCGGCAAAACCATAATCTCAATAGACTGTACACAGTCAGAATTTATCCGAACGTGTATCCACCTCGCCGGCCCCCAGATTGAACGTCATCCCTACCTGATACAGTTATTGCCACATCCCGCTGAGAGCTTAATACATCAGTCGTAAAGCAAAGGATTTACGAAATGTAAAGGAAAATCCAATGAACCCGTATAACTCATACAAATATCGAGAATGCAATAACCCTGCTTTTGACAAACATGACACATCTCTTTTATGCCCAAGATGTAAGTCCAACCATACACATCAAGGTAAGGTGGAAGTTTTTGATCGTGAACAAGATGCTGATACTGGTCAACATACCACTTGTAACCGATGTAAGGTGCGAATTGATACAATTATGGATGGGAATCCAAGCCCCCGAAGACATGGCGTCTCAATTCAATTTATGTGTGAAATATGCAGCGGAGAATTTACAATCTTTATTGCACAACATAAAGGCCAGACATTTATTTCGACGGATTATCAATGATAGACTTTACATCCGCCATGATACAGGCCGGACAAACACCTCCAAAATCCATCATTGCAGATGGTGTCATTCACCGGTATCCGGTTGAAAATGGCACTGGAAGGGTACATGGGAAATCTGGATGGTATTGTTTCCATACTGATGGCCCTGTACCAGTTGGATTTTTTGGCGATTGGAGGAAAGGCACTAGTGTCAAGTGGGTATCTGACGAATACTCAAACCTTGGGTATCTGGATCAAATGCAGGCCACTGCATTTATGGCGCAGGCAGAGATAAATCGTAAAAATCAACAGGATGCTGAATATGCAAGAGCTGCCGAATCAGCGAAAGAAATTTATGCAGCATCAAAAACACCCTCTGAACATGCCTATCTTATCAAGAAAAACATTGCAGCATATCCCGGCGTTAAACAGGCTGGTAATTCGCTCGTAATTCCCGTTCTCTCAGAATCTTTTCAAGTCCAGTCTTTACAATACATCAGGCCATCAGGTGATAAGAAAAACCTACCCAAAGGTAAAATGAAAGGCGGCTTTTTCATCATCCAAGGCAGTTCAACCATTTTAATCTGCGAGGGATACGCAACCGGCGCAACTCTCCATAAGTGTACCGGACATACCGTTTATTGTGCTTTTTCCGCAGGAAACATCCTGTCTGTTGCTCAATTTGTTAAATCCAAAAATCTTGAGGCAACCATTATTATATGTGGCGATAATGACATTAAAAAACAGGATAACATTGGCGCAACAAAGGCCACTATCGCCGGAGAAGCTATCAATGCAAAGGTGTTTTTGCCTGAAACATCCGGATCTGATTTTAATGATTTAGCGAATGAATGTGGTGATAATGCTGTTTTGAAAATGTTTACAGAATCAAAACACACAATACTCTCTATAATAACACCAACATCTATCGAAAAATTTGATAGATGTTCAATAAAGCCAATCCCAAATATTCTTTTAAATCCTGGTGGTATATTGCAAGAAACGCTGGATTACATGGACAAGATGTGTCCGGTGTCAGTGCCGATATTTAACCTGGGTTGTTCACTTGCTTTACTTGGCGCTGTTGGTGGACATAAAATATGTGGACCAACAGGTATCAGAACAAATCTTTATTGTCTTCTCCTGGGACATTCCGGTTCAGGTAAAGACGGCGCCCCGGCAATCGTGAAACAAATTTTATCCGATACACCAGACTTAATGCACTTCATGGGTGGGTCAAAATTCACCGGAGGCGCAGCCATTTATTCAGCCATATCACTAATCCCTGACAAGTATTCAAAGATTTTCTTTCTTGATGAATTTGCAAAAATATTGAAGCGTGAACGAGCAAAAAACAATACTGCTGAAACTGTAGGCTCTGCCTTTCTTGAATTATATTCTGGAGCCTCCGGTGAAAAATCTTATGCAGATGCGTCCAATAATAAAAAATATCCCTGGCAACATGTCTCCATGATCGGTAGCGCAACACCTGACGATTTATGGGCGCAGATAACACCAACCGATCTCCAGGATGGTTTTATCGCACGGCTTCAAGTCTTTGAGTCCCACCATGATCCTGTCTCGGCTGGATATGAAATTCCGATGTATTACGAAAACAAGCCTCGCCAGCTCATTAAAAAACTAATTGAAATCGCCAATATTGAAATGCAGTTCGATCCTGATTGCGCTGGGAATATCGAAACAAATGCACCAACCATGAAAAAATATGTACCTTTTAAATTAACAAGAACCGGTGAGGCTCTTGAATATCTGAAATATTGGGATGCAGAAATCAATAAAAAGCAGTGTTTATTTAAAGGTAAATGGCAGGGATATATTTACAACCGCGCACGAGAAACAGGCGAAAAATACGCACATGATTACCACCTAAGTAAATTCGGAAAACGATGTATTAGCCTTCCACTTGGTATAGATTCATACCAATACGGTCTATCGCTGATCGACTTTCTTGATGAACATATCCTCAGCATGGCTGGCAATTATGTTTCAGAGAACGACTGGCATGCAATGGAGCAAAAAGTTATCCGAGCAATTAAAGGAAAAGCTACTCCAAGCAAACCAGGTGTGTCTTCTGCGGTTCTTTTTGGTCAGCTTGTCCGGATACCTGAACGAGACAGGAAACATTTACTGACTGGCCTCCTCAGCACCGGACAGCTTTATACAAAAAAGCATAAAGGCAAAGCTGGCCCCGAAACTGACATACTTTGTCTATCGCAACTTACAGATGAAGAATAACCCTGAGACAAGCTGTCTAAAATTCGTCTCAAGGTATATTGTAATTAAAACAATAACTTAAAACCATTAAAAAAAACACTGTTTTGGGTTCGACAAGATAAAATACATAATGAAAATAATAACTTATGTACAAAAAAAATTAACCATTAGACAAAAAAGAGCTGTATATTCGGTTTTTAGCGTGAACAGATGAATATTGCCGAATATACCCAAAACCCCTTTAAAGTTCTCATAGTTTTTTATCTATATGTATTTATTATATATTAAACGCAATAACCTTGTATAGGCATGTCTAAAGTTGTCTAATGTTTATATTGTTATTATTATAAGTTATTGTATTTATTATATAATATATACTATTATATAATAAATAACCTTTAAATACTTGATTTTATTATCATTTATCATAATTCAAAGTTCATACGGTGAACACATGAAAAAAAACACTACGATTGATTACAGCAGAATCGCCTATATCAAGATGTGGGAACGTCAAAAATCCATCTATGTGGAGTGGAATGACTGGATGGTAAACGACATGACGGCTTGGCGAATGGAGCAATGATATGATTACCGAACCAAACACAATCACCCTGCTCATCCCCGGACAACCAATCAGTAAAAACCGTCCTCGGTTCACCAGGGTCGGTAAAGGTGTTCGAACCTATAGCGATCAAAGCGATGAAGAGTGGCTTTGGGTGATGGTTGTACGGCAACAACTCAAAGAACTCGCTGTACGTCATTTCAGTGGCGCTGTGGCCATGAAAATTGTCTTCTGGATGAAGCGTCCTGCTGGCCATTTCGGTTCTGGTAAAAATGCTGGCGTCCTCAAAGCTTCTGCTCCTGCTTCACCGGTCACAAAGCCGGATATTGACAACCTTTTGAAATTTTTGGCTGATTGTTTGAACCACTGTTCGATCTGGGTTGACGATTCTTACATTGCCGATATTGACATGAAGAAAAGATATGCGGAGCCTGGTACTGAGCCACGGACTGAACTGGTGTTGCGTGAGGTGAATGATGTTTAAGTTCATCCGCCGGTGGTGTCTTACGATAAAATTCTATTGCCAAGGCGACACGCTCGAGGATGCCTGGGAGTGTGCGGTTTTGACTTCATCAGGGTTCAGGAGAGTAATTCTTTCGAAAAAATTGAAAAGACAGTCATGGAGACTAAAATGATCTTTTACGATCACGAAAACGAGCAATGGCTTGACTCTCAAAATGAAGCATTCAAAGTTTCTATGACTCCAGAAGGCGATCCAAAAGAACTTGAACGAGAATTCTATGATTTTGAAGATTGGTATCACTGGTACCGAGGCAGCGACAACAAATGAACAAAATCAAATCATTCAAAGAAATCGAGTATGAAAGGTGGTTCGAGAAAGCTAAGAACTGCCCGCTCAAAGCCAGTTCTCTCAGGTGTTCGCTTTATGTGATTGGTCACTGCTCTATTGAAAGTTGTCCGATCTGGTATTGGCTGAAAACATGAAAAAGTCACTCAAGTCCGCTGTAATCGTTCTGGCTGCATTTTTTATTTTCATTGCACCTGTGCATGACGCAATGCTCCAGTCACCGCCTGTTGAACTTTATACGCTTCTTGAGGTGGATAATGACAACGATGCAGATGGCAGTGAAACGTGCAGCGAGTTTGTCTGCACTACGTTTGAAAAAATGCTGCTCATTCGATCAGAACCAAAACCGTAAACGACATAAAGGAAAATCAATGCAAAACCCGCTTATTAAATTGGCTGAAAAAATATCATCAATCGAATCACTAGGAATTTTTACAGAGGAAGTCAGGATCATTGACAGGTACAAACTCATGGATGAAAATCCAATGACTTTGACTGGCACATCACGCCCGGCCGGTGAGTATTTTTGTGCATCCATCGACGTGCTGATTGCCGTTGATAAACCTGAAGAAGAATCCGTATTGTTTGAGCAAATACGAAATTATCCTACTATGCAGGATGTTTCTGGTTGTAAAAAAATTGCTGACACGGATATCGGGACAATCGTTCGCAGAGATTCTGTGGTGAAAAAGGCTGTGAAGAAGGCAGGCAAGAAGGGGTAATATGGCGATTAAATGTCCAATATGTGAGACAGATATTGAGCTATGCGTATCTGTTGCATCACAAAAAGAAAAATCTCAGACACCAACAGATATTAACAAATTTCTTGAGTGGAATAACAGCATTAACGGCAGTATCCCGAGTTACTGGGACTGCTGGCAGGCAGCAATTCAGGCGGTGAAAAATGATTGATAATGAAGAAAAGGTTATTCTTAAACGACTTAGGTTACTCGAAATGGATCACACTCCTGAAGACTGGCCGGCAATCCAGATGAAGGATGTAAGCACTCTCTTGAGGATTATCTACAGAGAAGAGGCAATATCTGTCGATAGAAAACTCAGGATACGGCAGCTTCAATCTGATATCAGAGAGCTGCGATCTTTCTTCTGATGGAAAGATTTTCGATGTATTATCGGAAAGGATATTGCGAGGCTTTGTGTTGGATTGCTCCTGAATGGCCACCTGGGGTGCCATGTAACCGGTCAGAGTATTTGGACGGGTACAAACGTGGGATTAAAACCAAAGTGAAAATGAAAAGGAAAAAACGCAATGACAAAATTTGAAGAATGGCTCGAAAGTGAAAAAGAATTTGTGTTGAAAACTGAAAGAGAAAGGCAATTGGCCAAGGCAAGCTGGGACGCTGCGCTTACGATGATTTACAATCTAATTGACACGGTAACCATAAAGAAAGGAATGGAAAATGAATAAAACAGAACTCATAACAACAATTGCCGAGAAGACGAAAGTCACGAAGTCTATTGTTTCAGATGTGGTTGAGATCATGCTCTCTACGCTGATTGAACAAGATAGGGTTTCAATCAAAGAGTTCGGCACGTTCGAGTGGAAGACCAGGCCGGCTCGACAGTGTCGGAACCCCCACACTGGCGGCACAGTCGATGTGCCTGAAACCAAAACCTTAACGTTCAAGGCTTCTAATGGATTGAAAACCTATGCAGACTGATATTCTATATGATATTTGCAAGTCGGCTGGTATCGGATGTACTACCGATTTTGCTTACCTGGTGAGTAAGATTAAGGATTTACGGATCGGACATGAACGATATGAGAAGGTTCGCCATCTGAACGCAAGGCAATTCGATGATATTTTTAAATGCAACGTACAAGGCCGCAGATTCGATGATCTGATTGATGAAATGTGAAAAAAGGGAGGTGATTACTATGGCAAAAAAAGCAACAAAACCGATTAAAAAAGGTGGAAAACCAAAACCAAAACCCTGTTGATCGCAACCAAAGCAGCCATGATGTTTTTAATGGCTGCTTTAAAAGGATAAAACATGACAACCAAATTATCTGGATTCCAACATTACATCGGCACCTGGGGACAGGATACGTTTCCAGATGCCACCATAAATGGACAATTGGCGCACTTGGATTTAGAATTGAATGAAGTTCATGAAGCCGCAAATGTTTTTTTTAATAATCCATCGATTGAAAATAAAAAAGAATTTCAAACCGAGATAGCTGATGTTTTTATATTGTTGCTCGGTCTGGCATATAAGCTCGATTTCGATCTCATGCTTGCGGCAGCAGACAAGTTTCGTGAAGTCCAATCTCGAAAATGGCTACCTGCTAATCCTGATGGCGTCTATCGCCACATCGCTGAGGACATCGTGGCATAAAACGTGTTCAGAGCCAGGGTTTCGTTGTGTTCCCCCCTTTCGCGGTCGGTGATCCAGGATCGTGGCTCGCACTGGATTTCTTTTTAATCTCCTAAAGGATTTTACTATGACAGATCCAAAAATCATCGCTTTCTCAGGAGCGCACGGCACCGGCAAAACCAGTGCAACGTACTTAACGGCGCACCAGTTAAAACTCAATCAAAGATCAGAAGTCGGTGTCATACTCGAAATTGCTCGGCAATGTCCATATCCGATAATCAACAAAGGAAGCTCTACAACAACAAAAGATTCACAACTTTGGATATACAGCGCTCAATTACAAGCCGAGCTAAACGCTGTACGAAGATACGGGGTAGTCGTATCAGATAGAACAGTTATTGATACAATCGCATATACCGCTGCTGCTGGTATGTATAGCCTCGCTTATGCTATGCGTGAAATCGCCGCACAGTACGCAAAGACGGCATACAAGGAAGTTCACTTCCGAACGATTAATGATCATGATTACCTGGTTGACGATGGCACCAGAAATTTGAATTGTGATTTTCGTGGGGAGGTGGAAATGGCGATGCTTTCACTGTATGCGGATTTGGGGGTTCAGTTGATTTACGATGAAAAGGAATAAAAATTGGCAAACAAAAACAAACCTAAAATCAGCGAAACGTTATTCAAAAACCGAATAACCGGATCTGGCAATGAAGACCCGAATAAACTCATCCCGAATCCAAAGAATTTCAGGAAACACCCCAAAAACCAGAACTCGGCGCTCTCAGGGGTACTGCGGGAGATCGGATGGATACAGCAGGTCATAGTAAACACTACCACCGGCAATATCGTGGACGGCCATCTGAGAGTCGAACTCGCAAAAGAAAACAAAGAATCCACAATCCCGGTGATTTATGTCCAGCTTTCACCAGATGAAGAGGCATTGGCGCTTGCGACCCTCGACCCTATTGCGGCAATGGCAGAGACAGATAAAGCCAAGCTGACCGAACTCCTAAACAGCATCGAATCCCAGGATGAACAAATTAACGCATTTTTGAAAGACGTTGCTGCAAGAGAAGGCGTGATAATCGGCGATCTTGACGAACCGGCGGATGCAGACCCGCATATTGACCGTGCCGAAGAACTTAATCAAAAATGGCAGGTTGCTTATGGCGATTTGTGGCAGGTCGGGGAACACCGGCTTTTGTGTGGCGACTCAACGAAGGCCGAGGACGTGGCGCGGGTTATGGGCGGGGAGAAGGCGGAATTGCTTTTTACCTCTCCGCCTTATGCCGACATGAGGGAATATAACGGCGGAGACTTGAGCGTTGACAATCTGGTAAAATTTATTCCCGCCTTTCGTGACTTTGCAAATTATCAAGTGATAAACCTTGGCATTCAACGAAAAGACGGGGAGGTCGTCCAGTATTGGGATAATTACATCAAAGAGGCGAAAGATTTCGGCTATAAGCTGGTAAGCTGGAATGTGTGGAACAGAGAAGGGGCCGGTTTTTCAATCGCAAACATAACCTCGATGTTTGCAACCCAGCATGAATGGATTTTTGTTTTCGGCAAAGATGCGAAAAAATTAAATCTTACAGTTCCAAATAAAGAAGCTGGCAATACAAGAAAAACAATCGCAAATAGGCAAAAAGATGGAACAGTAAAAGAAAAACCCGCGCCGATTATTCGTAACCATCGACAGATCGGCACAATCAACACGATCATGCCGCAACTGGCAAGGAACGAAAACATAAGCCATCCGGCCATGTTTCCACCCGAACTGCCCGCGCTCTATATCGAGGCCATGACTGACGAAGCGGGATTCGTTGCCGACCCCTTCCTCGGCTCCGGCACCACAATGGTCGCATGCCAAAACCTAAACCGCAAATGCCGGGGAATCGAAATATCTCCAGCATATTGTGCCGTTATACTGGAAAGGATGAAAGAAGCGTTTCCGAATATCAGCTATTCAAAACTTGAATTATAACAAGTTGTAAAATGTCGAGATCAGAATCTAAAATATCAAAACGAATTACCACCTCCCGCGAGCGCGAGAATACCGCACTTGAATTACGCAAGGCCGGATATACTTGCGCAAAGATAGGGCAGGCTTTAGGCATATCCGGCAGTGCTGCAAATCAGACATTGTGTCGGGCATTAGCAAGGCTGGAGGCACAGTCAAAAGAATCCGCCGCAGACTACCGTAGGATACAACTTGAAAGGCTTGACGGCATGTTAACGGCAATGTGGAAGCCCGCAATCAACGGAGACCCGCAGGCGGTTGACCGGGTGTTAAAAATCGAAGAACGCAGATCAAAACTCCTGGGGCTGGATGCACCTGAAAAAACCACCGGAACACTCAAAATCATAGTGGAGCGACATGACTGAATCAAGGGTATTGAGTTTATTCAGAATGCACCCAGCGCAAAAAGAAATGCGTGATAACGCCAAACGTTTTAACGTTTGTTGCCTGGGGCGCCGGACCGGAAAAACATATTTCGGGCTGGACACATTAATCGTGGATTCCAGGGGCGCTCTCGAAGGGTTCCCAGTAGCATGGTTCGCACCATCTTACAAATATCTGGACGAAGTATTCCGGAACGCCAAGTCGATGTTATGGCCAGTTAAGCAACGGATCGACGCCCAGCAGCATCGGATTGAATTGATCAGCGGAGGATCACTTGATTTCTGGTCTATGGATGATGATGATCCTGCCAGAGGGCGCAAATACTCTATCGTCATTATTGATGAAGCGGATATGACCCGGCGATTAATCGACAAATGGCAACGGGCCATCCGCCCCACCTTGATTGATTACCGAGGCTCGGCATGGTTCTTCTCAACTCCCCGAGGTATCCAAGATTTCCATAAGCTTTTCCAGAAAGGGGTTGTCGGATCGGATTCTTACGATGCGGATTGGATATCCTGGCAGATGCCATCAACTGTTAATCCGTTCCTTGACCCGGCAGAGATAGAAGCGGCCAGGCTGGAGCTGCCCCAATTAGTCTTCAACCAAGAAATTCTTGCGCAGTTTGTCGATTTTGGCGGGACCGTAGTTTACCGAGACGATTTGCGGTATGGAACGCCACCACCATTAAACACCTTAACTGTGTCTATGGGGGTTGACCTGGCCATCAGCACAAAAACCACAGCCGATTATACAGCTATTGTGGTTCTGGGCAGGGAAAAGCAGGGGAAAATATGGGTTCTGGATGTTGCACGGGATAGGGTACGATTCCATGACGGGCAGAAATTCATTCAGCAAATGGCAGAGAAATGGCACCCGGCGACTATCCGGATTGAAGAGGTGCAGTTTCAGGCGGCGGTTGTGCAAGAGCTTCTTCGCACAACCACATTACCAGTTAAGGGCGCTCCATGCGATAAAGACAAGCTGACCCGTTTCCAGCCGGTGGCGGCCCGGTACGAACAGCATTTGATTTATCATGCTGTTGGTCTGCCGGGATATTTCGACGATGAGCTGTTGTCGTTTCCTGTCGGGTTAAATGACGATATGGCGGACGCAGAGGTTCACGCCTTCAATGGACTTGGGGCATATAATAATTTCGAGATTAAATCATCAGGCAAACGAACAACAACCGGAATGGGGAATTATTAAGAATGCAATGTCCATACTGCGGGGGGAAAGATCACATTGTGGCGAAAACCGAACGATATGATAATGTTATTGTGCGGATTCGGGTTTGCAAGCGCTGTGAAAAATCATTTCGAACAGACGAAGAAGCCCAGAAAAAACAACAAATAATGTGAATTGTCTATTTGCGGTTGTTGAGTCCCGCCACATCATTATCCTCGTAGCTGCTCTATGTTCAGTCCCAATGCAACAGACAGTTTTTCGATTGTTTTCTTGCGCAGTTTTTTTTCTCCGGACTCCATTTGAGATAAAGCGGCCTGCGTTATTTCCAACTTGGCGGCAACCTCGCTTTGCGTCATGCCCAGGTACTCACGCCATGAGCGGATAAGGCTATATCCTTTTTTGATGGTCATTCCCACAACTTCATGGGGGATTAAATCACCTTCGGGAATCCATGACGTATCAGGAAAGACTTTGATATATTCATTATATGGGATGACCACAAATGCGGGTTGTTCTCCCTGACGGATAATCTGTATGTTAATAGGTCTGTTCATTTCGCTTTGCCACCTTATGAATTTCAATGATTCTGACTGTTGTATCGGCATTGAAAAGAACTCGGTATATGCCGACTCTGAGCCGGTATTTGCATTCATGCTTTGATAACGCTATAACGTTTTTACAGTTCGGCCAATTCGAGAGAGCTTCAACAGCAATGTAAATGGATTCTTGATCCTGCTGGTTGCGAATCTTACAGAGCTGCTTATAGGCTTTTTCTTTCCATGCAATCTTGAACATAATTATTTTATAAGTTAAAATATAAGTCATGTCAATACCAAATCCCCCAAAGTTCTGAGTTATTTTGTAATAAAAATAAAGTATTTGTCTATATACGTATATAGACAAAATATTATTGCTTTTCCTCGCTATAAACCTGCAATATCACCTACAAATTGTTTCGCTTGAAACAATCTAAACGAATCACAGAACGCATTAACACGTTTTCCTAATTCCTCAGTCGCACCATAGCTTTACCGATTGGAAAATATTACATGGCTAAATCCAACAGGCGCAAGCACTCAGTAAAGGGTGAATGGAAGATGGCTGAACCACAGGCCAAACCGCCAAAACTGACAGATGAAATTGCCAGTATCTCCAAAGATATTGACATATTTACTGGATGGCTGGCGCGCCTTGAAAATCCCGATCCGGTACTACGGACAGAAGCCAGCGGCAGGGGACTAAAACTTTACGACGATGTGGCTCGGGATGCTCATGCCAGCGCGGTATTGTCCACCAGGTATCTGGCCCTGTCGGGCTGTGAATGGGAAATCGTAGCGGCTCAATCTCCATCCCGAAAAGGCAGACCGAACAAGCAAAGCAAAGAGCAACAGATTGCAGATTTTGTAACACAAACACTTCTATCATGTAATTTCTCCCAGGCAGTCCAGGAACTTTTACAGGCTGCTTTGTATGGGTTTTATGTGGCTGAGGTTATCTGGCAAATAGACAAGAATAAAAATATCGGGATAAATCGGATTATCACCAAACACCCGAAGCGTTTTGTCTTTACTGCATTTCGAGAACTTAAACTCTTAACACCATTTAATATGATCGAGGGAGAAACCCTCCCGGATAAGAAGTTTATCACCTTCACCTGGGGATCAAGCGATAATCCTTATGGCATTGGCCTTGGTCAAAAACTCTGGTGGCCGGTATGGTTTAAGAAGAACGGGATTAAATTCTGGCTGGTTTTGCTTGAAAAATTTGGTAGTCCGACTGTGTGGGGAAAATACCCCAATGGCACATCACAAGAACAGATCGACAAGTTTTCTGACATTCTGGAAACATTTCAGACAGACACAGGAGTTACCACCCCGGACACCATGCAGATTGAATTACTGGAGGCTACCCGAACAGGTAATGTCTCGTATCAATCATTGCTCGACTACATGGACAAGCAAATCAGCAAATGCGTGCTGGGTCAAACATTAACGACAGAAGTATCCGGAACAGGCTCTTACGCTGCCAGCAAAACTCATGATGAGGTACGCAATGACATTTTAAAGGCCGATGCTGATATCCTCGCAGAGACGTTAAACGATTCGCTGATTCGCTGGATTGTTGATTATAATTTTGATGGAGTAATCGACTACCCAAAACTTTGGTTCCACACAGAATCAGAAGGCGACCTTTTCCAATTGGCGCAGCGGGATAAGATATTGTCCGTTGATTGTGGTCTGGCAATGTCAAAGCGGTATTTCTATGACACTTATGGCATTCCTGAACCAGAAGCCAGTGAAGAATTAACCGCACCTGCGCCGAAGGTCCCGACAACCCCCACACCACCCAGCGCTCCCGCTCTTCCGGTGGCGGCATTCGGTGAAATATCCACTCTCTTTCCGGATCAAGCCGCCATTGATGCCGTTGATTCCCCTCCTGGGGATGTGATGCTTGAGACATTAAAACCCATTATGGATTTGATTCGGCAGGGGCAGAGTTATCAGGAAGTGGAGGATAACCTGATGGCGACATGGCCGAACATGAAAACCGCTGAAATTGAAAAGCTGATGGAGCGAGCAATCTTTGTATCAGAAATATGGGGCAGGTTGAATCCCTAATGCCGAACATTGTTGACCTACAGCACGCCTTTAACCTTGCGCCCGAAGATGCCATTGCATTCTTCCGGTCGAAAGGTTTCGCATTCTCCTGGGCTTGGCACGATGTATGGCAAGAAGCACACGCAAAAGCATTCACCGTAGCAAAGGCCATGAAGCTGGATATCCTGCAAGATATCCGAAATGAATTAGACAACGCCCTATCAAAAGGCATGACGCTTAAAACATTTCAGGAAAACCTAATCCCTCTGCTTCAGGCAAAAGGCTGGTGGGGGAAAACCGATGAAGGCGCTCAGTTGGGATCCGCCCATCGGCTGGAAACAATATTCAGAACCAATGTTCAATCCGCGTATTCTGCAGGCAGGTACAAACAGCAGGCCGAGAATGCAGATGATCGTCCATACTGGCAATATATAGCGGTAATGGATTCCAGGACCAGGCCGGAACATTGGGAGTTAAACGGTAAGGTTTTCCGTTTCGATGATGTTTTTTGGGAGACACATTATCCGCCCAATGGTTTTCGTTGTAGATGCCGGGTCCGTGCTCTTACCGGAAAACAGATAAAAGACCGGGATATCACAGTTGAATCCGGTGCTGGGAATATGGTTTCGGAAGATCGGAAGATAAGCGGGAATTTAACCCGTCCGGTAGCTGGATACAAAGACCCTGCCACCGGAAAGATCACGTTCACAGATCCGGGCTGGAGCAATAATGCGGGGAAAGATTTCTGGCAGATTGATTTAGCAAAGTACAGCCAGCCGATACAAGAGCTGGCAAAGCAGGTTCAAAGTCTTGGGGTAAAAGATCAAAAGGATTGCCAATTATGGCTTATAAACAATATCGGCAAATATGGGGAAAATAGCAAGGGCCTAATCTTACCGTTATTCGAAGATTTAGACCGTGCGTTCATGTCAACAAACACAAAAGGCACTATAAATATCAACACGGTTACAGTTCATTTTGATATCAACGGGAATAAGATTTCTTTTAATGCTTCAGACGAACTTGTAAATGCTATGAAAGCTGTCGGAAATAGGGATTTAACGTTTAAAGAGGAATACGCGATTGAATCTTTATGGCATGAGTTATTACATAATAGACAGAAGTTCGGTTCACGTAGCACAATGGCTGCGTATGAACGAAATACCATGGAGACAGTCAACCAGTGGATTGGGAGACATACTTATCAATCTCTCATGAACGATATGGGTATAACTCCAATTCACCAGGCTGAGGTTCTTAAAGAAGGGTATGGCTATAATGTGATGGTTGACAGATTTAATGATATTTTATCTAAATTTGGTATTACTTCAAAAGATATTCTTAAAGAAATAGAGGTTATGCACAGAACTGTAAATGCGGAAGATTATATAACCTTTTTACCAGATATGATTTTAACCGCAGCTAAAAAAACAGGATATACCAAGCTTCAAAGAAGCAAATTGATGGATGTTATAGGTGTATTAGGAAAAGCTGGAGATGAATTCGCAATATTACTGGATGCGATCTGATTCGCGTGCATAATGATAGTTGGAATATTGAACAGACCATTTGAAATCAGCATCTTTAATTTTTTCAATATATTCATCCATTTTCTGTTTGTTTTTTCGGAAATGATACAGAGAAGCGATGTTGGCGCAATGACCGTCAGGAGATGTCAAATATGCACACTTGATTGCGCCTGGCAAATCCAGCCCAACATAAGGTAAAGAATGGTATGACTTGGTTTTATGGCAAATACTGCAAACCCTCATTCTGTTCTCAGTGGAACCAATACCATGAAGAAGCCAGAAGCAGGAAGATCGGGTTATGGTCGATGCAGAACCCGATACCGCCGTGAGAATTCCGGCATGGATCATCAAAGACGGCTCCGACTCCAACAACCGCCACCACCCAAAACGCTGGGGCCTATCACGGCAACAGCAAGTCCATGGTATTCCATTCATCAAAATGCAAATTTTATGACTGCAAAAACTGTACTGCGGTTTTTCCTGACCGGGACATGGCGATAAAGACAGGATTTAGGCCGTGTGGAGAATGTAAGCCGTGAATCCTTTTGCAATCAATAAAATGATGAAGTTGTGGTGGCGCTGAGTAGCCCGGCATCCAAAACAAGAAACAATTCCCCTTTGTCCTGACTGGTTGTACTCGTTTGTTTTCCGGTGTACGGCATCACTCCCGCCTGAACGCTCCGCCTTGCGTCCCACGGTTTCGCCTTCTCTCATGTACGGTCGACCGGCCGGTCGCCCCTATGTCATCTCAGAAATAACTCGGCCTTGATGCTTCGAAACATTGAGCTTCGGGCTATGGTAATCGATCAGTGGCATATCTTTTCTGTTTGAAGGTTTATTGTTGACTTCATGCCTTTAAATTTTTATGACGGTAATATCAATTAATGTATCGTTCCACGGAGAAACCATGAATCACAACGGAAACAACATCGAATCCCGCCTTTGGGCTGCGGCGGATGAACTGAGGGCTAATTCTAAGCTGAAATCCTCAGAATATTCCGTCCCTGTACTGGGGCTGGTGTTCCTGCGTTATGCTGATCATAAATTTCAGGCGGCGGTAAAGGAGCTGACCGGACAACGTGGCGGACGGAGGAAAATCGGCCCAGCGGACTACCAGGCCCGGGGCGTTCTCTATCTGCCAGAGATCGCACGTTTTTCGGCCCTGATCCAATTACCTGAAGGCTCCAACATCGGCTCAGCCATCAACGACGCCATGCGCGCTATCGAGACGGAGAACCCCGACCTTAAGGACGTGTTACCAAAAACATACAACCGATTTGAGAACTCCCTGCTCAAGGAACTGCTCAAAACCATGAACGCGGTTCCCATGGATATCGAGGGGGACGCCTTCGGCAAGATATACGAATACTTCCTTGGCCACTTTGCCATGAGTGAAGGTCAGAAGGGTGGCGAATTCTTCACTCCCACGGCCATCGTCCAGCTTATTGTCGGAATCATTGAGCCGTTCCACGGCCGCATTTTCGACCCTGCCTGCGGTTCCTGCGGTATGTTCGTTCAAAGCGCCCGTTTTGTGACTGAACATCAGAAGAACCCAGGAGCTGAGCTGAGTGTCTATGGTCAGGAGAAGGTGGCCGAGACCGTCCGGCTGGGCAAGATGAATCTGGCTGTCCACGGTCTGGCCGGTGATATCCGCCAAGGCAACGCTTACTACGAAGACCTGCACCGCTCAACCGGAAAGTTCGATTTTGTCATGGCCAATCCGCCCTTCAACGTAGATAGAGTGGACAAGGACCGGCTCAAGGACGATACCCGATTTCCCTTCGGCCTTCCACGCACAGACAACGCAAACTATCTTTGGATTCAGCTTTTCTTCAGCGCCCTTTCCGATACTGGCCGGGCAGGGTTCGTTATGGCCAACTCCGCATCCGACGCCAGGGGATCGGAGCTGGATATCCGCAAACAGATCATCGAAGCCAGGGCCGTGGATGTTATGGTGTCCGTCGGGTCAAACTTTTTTTATACCGTAACCCTACCATGTACTCTTTGGTTCTTGGATAAGGGCAAGTCCGGGAGCGCTTCCAGGGCCGATCAGGTGCTTTTTATTGACGCGCGTCACCTCTATCGCCAGATCGATCGTGCTCACCGCGACTGGACCCCGGCTCAGATTGAGTTCCTGGCCAACATCGCCCGGATCTACCGGAGCGAGAACGCTGAAAACCTGCATGACAGCGCCGACCTTCTGACTGAACACTTCCCTGATGGCCAATATGTCGATATTCCCGGTCTGTGCAAGGTGGCAACCCTGGCAGAGATAAAAGCCCAAGGCTGGAGCCTCAACCCCGGCCGATATGTGGGAGTGGCTGCCCGAGAGGAGGAGGATTTTGACTTCAAGGTTCGGCTGGAGGAGCAGAATGAGGAACTGGAAATCCTCAATACCGAGGCCAGGGAGCTGGAAGCGCGAATCGCTGAGAATGTGGTAAAGTTGCTGGAGGCTGAGTGATGGCGATCAAAAAATATGATTCGGGTCGGATCACGTTTTTAAAGAAGGTCGTGGCTCTCCCGCTGCTGGATGACCTCCGCCAGATGATCGAGGAGACACGGCAAGCCGTCGCCACTATTGTCAACACAGCCCTGACCATGCTCTATTGGAACGTGGGCAGGCGGATTCGAGAGGATGTTCTTCAGGAGAAACGCGCCGAATACGGCCGAGAGATTTTGCCGACACTGTCAGCAAAATTGACTATTGAGTACGGTCGCGGCTGGAACGAACGCAATCTTGCGTACATGGTTAAATTCGCTGAAATATTTCCCGATAAAACGATTTTGCACGCGCTGTGTGCAAAATTAAGCTGGAGTCACTTTCGCCTGCTCATCAGTATGGATGACCCTCTCAAACGCAACTTCTACGCCGAGATGTGCAGCATTGAAGGCTGGTCCACAAGGACATTGGAAAAAAAGATCAACTCCATGCTCTATGAACGAACGGCGCTGTCGAAAAAGCCCGAAAAACTCATCGAACAGGAGCTGACTAAGCTGCGCAAGACCGATAAGCTTATCCCGGACCTGGTCTTTCGCGATCCCTATCTACTGGATTTTCTCGGACTTAAGGACACCTTTGCCGAAAAAGATTTGGAGACAGCCATCCTGCGCGAGATGGAATCATTCATCTTGGAACTGGGCGTTGGATTTGCCTTCCTCGAACGCCAAAAGCGCATCACTTTGGATGGCGATGACTTCTACGTGGACCTGCTATTCTATCATCGGCGCTTGCGCCGCCTGGTGGCAATTGAACTCAAACTGGGTGAATTCAAGCCATCATTCAAGGGACAGATGGAGCTATACCTGCGCTGGCTGGATAAATACGAGCGCCGCGAGGGTGAAGATGCGCCCCTGGGCATGATCCTCTGCGCCGGCAAGAAGCAGGAGCAGATTGAACTGCTGGAGCTGGGCCGTTCCGGCATCCATGTTGCCGAATACCTCACAGATTCACTGCCGAAAGAGGTATTGCAAGAGAAACTTCGCAAAGCCATCACCCTTGCCCGGAAGCGCCTGGAGAACCGGGGAAAAGAGGGTATTGCCAAGAATGTGACGAAGTTGTTGGAGGGGGAGTGATGAGGCTGGGCAATGTCATTACTGTCAACCCTGAGTCTCTCCGCAGTGGTTATTCTTTTGATGAGATTGAGTACATAGATATTTCTTCTGTGGGTACCGGGTCATTACAAGGCACTCAGAGACTTCAAATTGCTGACGCGCCCAGCAGAGCAAATCGTATAGTCAGAAACGGCGATACTTTACTGGCTACAGTCCGCCCTAATCTGAGGTCATTCTGGCTTGCCCGAAATCCAGAAGAAAACACAATCGCCTCGACCGGATTTGCAGTCTTACGCGCCGGAAAGGATATTGATGAACGTTTCTTGTATTTTACAGTCACAAACCAGCCTTTCACGGACTATCTCACAGCAAATGCCAAAGGAGCTGCCTATCCAGCAGTAGATACAGATACCATTGTGAGGGCTGATATCTATCTCCCCCTCTCCCAATCCAGCGAAAAATCGCCGTAATCCTCTCGGCCTACGACGATCTGATCGAGAACAACCTGCGGCGGATCAAGATTCTGGAGGAGATGGCGCAGAACCTCTACCGCGAGTGGTTCGTCAAGTTCCGCTTCCCCGGTTACCAGCATACCCGTTTCACTGATTCCCCTCTGAGCCAGATTCCGGAGGGGTGGGAGGTGAAAACAGTCGAAAATACGTTTGATATTTTGGGCGGGGGAACACCCTCAAAAGTCGTTCATGAGTATTGGAGTGAAGGAACTATTAATTGGTATTCACCAACCGATCTTACCGCAACAGGTTCAATGTTCATGGAATATTCCGGCAATCAAATTAGCGAACTGGGTTTGAAAAAAAGTTCTGCACGTTTATTTCCTCCGTTTTCTGTTATGATGACCAGTCGGGCTACGCTCGGCGTGATTTCAATCAATACTACTGAAGCGTGTACAAATCAGGGTTTCATAACCTGTATTCCTGATGAACATTTTCCGCTTTATACGCTCTATTACTGGCTCAAGGAGAATGTGGAATATTTCATCAGCCTTGGAACAGGCGCCACTTTCAAAGAAATTACGAAAGGTGTTTTCAAAACTATCGAACTGGTTGTTCCTGTGCAGGCTATCATTTCTCAATTTGAAGAAACTATGCAACCTTTTGCCCTTCAGATTTTGAATTTGCAAAGGAAAAACACTGTTCTCCGCCGCACCCGCGATTTGCTTTTACCACGACTTATCTCCGGCGAGGTGGATGTGTCGGAACTGGATATCGCTGTTCCCGAGAAGGCCGATGAATGAATCCATCTTTTACATACCCGAATCCAACTCCCATTTATCACATCACATCAATAGACAACCTGCGATTAATATTTGAAGCCGGGGGTATGTGGGCGAAACGGGTGTTGGATCAGGAGGACACCGGCTATACCAATATGGCCCATCAGTCGATACAAGATCGTCGCGCCAACACTTCTGTGCCGTGCAAACCGGGCGGAACACTGCACGATTATGTGCCGTTTTATTTTGCTCCACGTTCACCTATGTTATATACTATATCCAGAGATAATGTTTTGGGATTCTCCGGCGGACAGGTTTCAGTTGTACACATAGTATCGACGGCGCAGACTGTGAATATAGCTGGGCTGAGGTTCGTATTTTCGGATGGGCATGGGATTATGGCCTTTACCGAATTCTTTACCGATTTGGCCGATCTCGATAAGGTAGATTGGGATATCATGTCAACCAACTACTGGGCTGATACCAATGACGACATGGATCGTAAGCGCAGACGCCAGGCAGAGTTTCTGGTTTATGAACGATTTCCAGTCAATTTGATACTGAAAATAGGCGTTATTAACCAGTTAAAAAAAATCGAAACTGAAGCAATGCTTGCCGAATTTGACTTGATCATTCCTGTGGTGATCTGTGCTGACTGGTATTACTGAAACGAGGAGGAGTTATGATTGAACTCACACATGGCAACCTGCTTGAGGCTAATGTCGAAGCCATCGTGAATACGGTAAACTGCGTCGGGGTGATGGGCAAGGGGATTGCATTGCAATTTAAACAAGCCTTCCCGGATAACTATTCATATTATGCAAAGTCCTGCAAGAGCGGGCAGATGCAGCCTGGACGAGTCCTGGTTTATAAGACCGACAGCATCTTTAACCCCAAGTATATAATTAATTTCCCCACCAAACGCCATTGGAAGGGAAAGTCAAAGATGACGGACATTGATTCAGGTCTGATGGATTTGAAATCTCAGATTCAACTTCTTGGCATACGCACCATAGCGATTCCACCGCTTGGGGCGGGGTTAGGGGGATTGAACTGGTCGGAAGTGAAGGATCGGATAGAATCAACCTTCGCCGATTTGACAGATATTCAGGTACTCTTGTATGAGCCCAAAGGTTCGCCTTTAGCCGATAAGATGCCGGTAGGAACCAAAGAACCAAACATGACTCCCGGACGGGCTTTGTTGATTCGCCTCCTGGATATCTATGGGCGCCAAGGTTACCGGCACAGTCTTTTAGAAGTGCAAAAGCTTGCTTATTTCCTGCAAGAAGCAGGCGAGCCAATGCGTCTGAAATTTCAGGCGCATCATTTTGGTCCTTACGCTGATAACCTTCATCATGCACTGCAACATATTGAGGGGCATTTTATCAGGGGATATGGTGATCGCTCAGCAAAGGCGGAGATACGATTGATGCCTGATGCAATGAACAGGGCTGTAGATTTCCTGAAGAACAATACAGAGGCTGAAGAACACCTTGAGCGCGTAAAAAAGCTTATCGAGGGATTTGAAACTCCCTACGGTATGGAGCTGCTCTCCACAGTGCATTGGGTAGTAAAACATGATAAATGTACATTTGGTGATTTTGACGCGATCCGGATGAAAGTGGAATCATGGAACAAACGGAAGAAAGCCCTGATGAAACCACAGCATATCCATAAGGCGTTACAACGGTTGGAACAGCAGGGATGGGTGTCGGCCTGAATTACCGATAGCATTGAGGTTTTCAAGACAAACACAGACCATAAAAAGGCTGAAGCCGCCCAGTTGGACGGCTTCGTAACTCCTTTTACACATGGTAAATGAGCTGAGTTAAGAGTAATTGACGCAGACAGCAAAGTCAAGGAAATTCCTTATTAATCCTTAATCATATAAATCGTGTTATCTCCTCAGGAAAAAAAGGAGTCGCAACCATGACCCATTTCACCGGCTACACCGAAGATGCTCTGGTTGAGCGACCGGCCATTTCCTTGTTGGCGGAACTGGGCTGGGAGACCTTCAACGCCTACCACGAATTCGACCACGGCGCGAGTACGCTGGGCCGTGAGGCCCGGTCCGAGGTTATCATTCCCGCCCGCCTGCGTCCTGCTTTGCAGCGGCTCAATCCGCGCGCCCCGCATCAAGCCATCAGTCAGGCCATCGAGGAATTGACCCGCGACCGCTCTCGCATGAGCATGACGGCAGCCAACCGTGAAATCTACCACCTGCTCAAAAATGGCGTGAGGGTTCCTGTTCCCGATCCCGAAGGCAATGGTGAGACGGTGGAAGTGATCCGGGTGATGGATTGGGACAATCCGTCCGATAATGACTTTCTGCTTTGCTCCCAGTTCTGGATCACCGGTGATATGCACACCCGCCGGGCTGACCTGGTGGGCTTTGTCAATGGTCTGCCATTGGTTCTGATCGAACTTAAGGCCGCTCACCGTCGCCTGGAAACCGCCTTTACCGGTAACCTGAGAGACTACAAAGACACCGTCCCTCAGCTCTTCTGGCCCAACGCCCTTATTATTGTTTCCAATGGCAGCCAGAGCCGCGTGGGTAGCATTACTGCCGGATGGGAACACTTTGCCGAGTGGAAGAAGGTAGGCAGCGAAATTGAAGCGGGCCGGGTATCTCTTGAGACCATGCTTCGGGGCGTCTGCGATCCTGTCCGGCTGTTGGATCTGGTAGAGAATTTCAGCCTGTTTCAAGAAGTCCCCGGAGGTTTGATCAAGCTGACAGCCAAGAATCATCAATATCTGGGTGTGAATAACGCGATGGAGGCTTTGGCGGATATCCGGCAAAGAGACGGCAAGTTGGGGGTGTTCTGGCATACCCAGGGCAGCGGCAAGAGTGTTGCGATGATGTTCTTTGCTCAGAAGGTGCTTCGTAAGATACCGGGCAACTGGACCTTTGTGGTGGTCACTGACCGGCAAGAGCTGGACGGCCAGATATACAAACACTTCGCATCGGCTGGGGTGGTGACCGAAGGCCGCGCCCAGGCCGAAAGCAGCAAGCACCTGCGGCAATTGCTTACTGAAGATCACCGCTATGTCTTCACCCTGATCCACAAGTTCCGAACTGAGAAGGGCGAGGCGCATCCGGTGCTCTCTGAGCGGCGGGATATCATTGTCATCACAGATGAGGCTCACCGCAGCCAGTACGATACGTTGGCGCTGAACATGCGAAAGGCGCTACCGGGCGCCGCTTTTCTGGCATTTACCGGAACACCCCTGATCGTAGGTGAGGAGAAGACCCGGCAAGTCTTCGGTGATTACATCAGCGTCTATGACTTCCAGCAGTCAGTAGCCGATGGCGCTACGGTGCCACTCTATTACGAAAACCGTATCCCCGAACTGCAATTAGTCAACGACGATCTCAACGAGAATATGGAGAGACTGCTGGAAGAAGCGGAATTGGACGAATCCCAAGAAAAGAAGCTGGAACGGGAATTTGCCAGAGAATACCATTTGATTTCTCGGGACCCCCGGTTGGAAGCTATTGCTAAAGATATGGTGCACCACTTCACCGGACGCGGATTTCAGGGTAAGGCCATGGTGATCTGCATCGACAAAGCTACGGCCATCCGCATGTACGATAAGGTGAGGAAACACTGGGGCGAAAAGATTGCAGCTTTGAAGGCTGAATTGGCCGGTGTGAGGGCCGAGCCACGGCGGGAAATC
>SESB01000608.1_pt1 | contig 25481 bp, 24 predicted proteins | sample 3171441 | NCBI WGS metagenome assembly SESB01 (sample SAMN06051867, study PRJNA518727) | freshwater metagenome | biome: subpolar coniferous forest; feature: holomictic lake; material: water; isolation source: holomictic Lake 227, 6 m depth | place: Canada: near Kenora, Ontario | collected... | reverse complement strand
CCCACCAGTTCAACGACGGCGGACTCACCACTAGGGAAGCTCTCTTCTTGAGTTCTTCCACCTGGAAGGAGGGAACAAAGCCCGTCTTTATCTACGGTGAACCTGAAACCACCGACGAGTTTGGTGCACCGTCTAGTCCAAGTACATCTGCTAGTTTAAGCTTTAGAATCCCAACCTTTAATTTGGAGACGGATATCATTCTGGACTGCACAGAAAGAGACGAGGCCTGTCTGAAGTATATGAGAGAAAATAAAGCACTAAAACCAATAGTTATCAACAAGATCACAGACTAAGACCGTATATTTGTTCAACTAAGAATATGCCAGAACTAGCTGAAGTAAGATTGACCGCTGACTACGTCAATCGAATGGTCTCCGAGAAGACCTTTTTAGAAGTCCGAAAAAATCCATCCCACAAGGGAAAGTTATTTGAACATCCAGATTCTTTTAGAATCTCTGCAGTTTCTAGAGGGAAGGAATTTAAACTTCTGCTGGAGCACTCGGGAGGAACCGAGCATCTGCTCATGACCATGGGGATGTCTGGATACTTTAAGGTAACCCCAACCGGAGAAGAAATTAAGCACTCCCATCTCATGTTCGATGCAGCAGATGGAACAACCCTATCCTTTGTCGACGTCAGAAGATTTGGAAAATGGTCTTTTAACGACTGGAATAAAGATAGAGGTCCTGACCCAGTACATGAATATAATGTGTTCGTAAATCATATCATGACTAATCTTCTTAAAAGAGATTTCGACAAGCCCCTCCACGAGGTTTTGATGAACCAGAAGTACTTTAATGGAATTGGAAACTATCTTAGAGCAGAGATCCTCTATAGACTTGATATAAATCCATTTCAGCCTGCTAGAGATGTAATTTTATCCTCTAAAGTGAAAGAACTTTTTGAACTATGCAGGGATATTCCTAATCAGGCTTATCTTCTCGGAGGTGGAAATTTATACACGTGGGAAACCCCACAGGAATTAGAAATGCACACTTCGATTGGATCCTGGACTGACTGGATGAAGTGCTACGGAAATAAAGAAATGTGTTCAGAGATGGACAATATTGGAAGAAGATTTTGGTTCGACCCTAAATGGAAAAAATAATATGATTAAGAAAGAAGAATTAAAAAACATCGTCTACTTTGATGTAGAAACTGCAGGAGCATATCCCACCCACGAGGATCTTGTTCATATAAATCCAAGACTTGCAAAGCTATGGGAGAAGAGAGCAAAGTACTTTAGAGGAACAAATCCAGAGTTAGCAGAGATGACAGACTCTGAGATCTACTCTCAGAAGGCAGGACTGGAAGCAGAGTTCGGCAGGGTTGTCTGCGTTTCTTTCGGAATCTGGGATAACGGAGAACACAGAATGACGTCGTTCTACGGGGAAGACGAGAAGGAAATTTTAGAAAAGACCAATAAGGTGTTAGCCAATGCCTCTGCTAAAGGGATGAAGATCTGCGGACACAACATCAAGATCTTTGATGTTCCCTTCTTAGGAAAGAAGATGATCTTCAACGGAATGACCCCACCGCCAAATCTTCAGCTCTGGGACAAGAAGCCTTGGGAAGTTCCAATTCTGGACACCTCTGAGTTCTTCTCGTTCGGAAGTTGGTCCCATAAATTCTTGGGTTTAGATCTACTGGCTTGTTCTCTGGGGATAGATTCTCCTAAAGAAGACATTGACGGATCCCAAGTTCACGGAACTTTCTGGGTCGAAAAAGCCTACGATAGGATCAAAGAATACTGCGAGAGAGACGTCATCACAGTGATGGACGTTCTACAGAAAGTCTCCAGGTAATTTTACCTGAAATAAAGAAGGGATTATTTGGATATATAAAGTTCAAATAATCCTTTTTTGTGGAGTTAGTAAAAAAATTCAACGATTACTTCCTGCTAGAAAAGCAAGTCAATGCTTTCTATCACGACGAGCTAAATCCTAAGTTTTGGACTAAGCATGTGTCTAAGGACGGAGCTAAAGAAAAGTGGACGATCGATCCGATCATCAGGAAGAAGCTTCTCAAGATCGGAAACGAATTCTACGACAAATTTGGTGACGTAATAGGAAAGGCACCAATCGTGGACATTCAGCTGACAGGGTCCCTTGCAAACTACAACTATACAGATTTCTCTGATCTTGATCTGCATGTGTTGGTCGACTTCAGTAAGATTGATGCCCCTAACAAGGTTCTAAAGGCTGCGGTCGATGGAATCAGATTTGTTTGGAACACCAGACACGACATTAAGATGAGGGGATACGACGTCGAAGTTTATCTTCAAGACTCCAAAGAACCGCACACTGCTTCTGGCCTATTTTCTTTAAAGGACAACAAGTGGATAAGAACCCCCAAGTTTGATCCCCCAATGGTAGACGAAGACGATGTGGATAAGAAGGCGGACGGGATCAAGCAGGACATCAACAACTATGAAGCTAAACTCATCACTGCTTCTGATCTCCCTAAGGATTCTAGAAATCTGCACAAGAGGGCGAATGCTCTAAAGGAGAAGATTCACAAGATGAGAAAAGAGGGTTTACAAAAAGGTGGAGAGTTCGCAGTGGGCAATCTCGCCTTTAAGAAGCTCAGAAACGACGGATATATAGAAAAGTTGATTAACGTCATTTCTGAAGCATATGATAGAATCTACACAGAATAAAAGATACTAAATGATAGTCTTATTTAAAAAAGGAGAAACTTATAAAGCAGGCGGAGCTTTCCCCGTGGTGAGCATCCCAGTCGAAGCTCAAGGAGAGAAGAAAGACTTTAACGATTTCCAATGGTGGGCACCGACCGACAAGTGGAACACCTGGTTGAAGGCTAATCCTAGAAGCTGGCAGGCCGAATCAGAAGAAACTGAAAAGGATTTCAAAAAGAGACTATACGAATCCCTAGTTAAAGAAGGTGAGATAGATGGAAAAGTTTTAGACTTTACCTCTTTTAACTCTCTCCTAGAAGCAGATGCTGCTGGGTCAGGTTCTTCGGTGAGTGTTTCCTCCGCAGACCAACCAACAGAGGAACAGAAGAAAAATTACACTAAATTTGTTTTTGCCTATAATAAACTAAAAGAAGGCGGAAAAATAAAAGATGAACTGAATGCAGCTTCACTTAAAAAAGGAGAAGACTATGCGATCATCTGGGACCTACCGGGAAATACCGGTGCACCAGTGGTAGAAACTAGACAGGCCTATAAATCCAAGGTTGTTTCCGATCTTCCTAATGGGGTACTAGTAAAAATCGACGAGTCCATTCCATTCGGAAAATTCCAGGAAGAATCTGATGCAGGAAATACCCTTCTGAAGATTGCAGGGTTCGGAAGCCAAATCTTAGTTGGCGGACTTACCGCAGCTGCAGCTATTGGAGGTGGAATTTGGGCGACTAAATCCATTTCTTCCAGACTTGCTGCAAGAAAAGCGATTAACGGAGGAACCTCTTGGCTCTCCAGAATTTTTAGTGGAGGAGCAGAAAAAGCAGTCGCATCAAATGCTTCAACAGCTGCAGTTGATGCAGCAGCAGCTACTGAACTAGAACTGGCAACCGGGGTAGGTGCGGAAGCACTAGGTGCAACTGAGATTGCAGTTGGATCAACTGCACTTGAAACTGGTGGAGGTATCGCAGCGTCAACGGTTGGATGGATAGCTGCTGCAGCCCTGCCGATCGCAGCAACCATTCAAAGACTTGTTAACTGGACATCGGACGCTCAAGCTCCTAGACTTGGCCAAATTGAGGACGAAGGATGGGCAAACGATTCATTCATGCCTGGTACTATTCCTGACGGAGAAGCAATCACTATCTGCTGGACACAAGATGCGGGAAACAGCTGGTTCGAAGATATCCTTTGGAACGAAGACACCAGAACAACCATGGATCTAGTCAAACTTGGAAACTTCAAAGGCAGATCTATTTTCTTGCTGGTTCAAATTAATTCTAAAGAATATGATGCAGTTCTAAAGTCTAAGGAGATGATCCTTCTTTCTTTTGAACAAAATGCAAAATTTGAAAGAGGATACTTCGACAACGACGATCTAGAATTTGAAATGATCGCAGTTGAGAAGGGGGAATCTAACAACATCACCAGCACCATCTTTGAGGGCTACTGCGCCTGGGAAGAGATGGAAGGAGCATATAGAGGAGCAGACGATTCTTTTGTTGGAGTTCCTGAGAATGCACCGGATGAATATTCTTTCCACTATAAACTAGGAAAAGGAGACAGAGACATAAACGTGACCGGAACACTGATTAAAGATATTGGCTCACTGGATGTTATGAAAACAACATTTGCTGCTGGAAGTCCAGCCCCAAATGAATCTGCGTCAACTTTTAACCTTGAGATAGACTGGAAAAAAATCTCTGAATCTTCGGGGGTTCTTAGCTTTTCCGATTTCTCTAAACTTCCTCTAACTATGGTTCCAACCTTCGAGGCAGAAGGAGATGAAGCAGCAGCTGTAAAGACCGACCCAGAGAAGGAAAATAAATATCTAACTCAGACTGAAAAAATTGCAGCATACGAGGTTAAAACTATCGAATTTGCTGATAAGGCTCTAGAAGATCAACAACTTCCTGACCTAAAGACGTTCATAGTTCCTAATAACTATCTGGAATCTACCGACAACGAAGAAATCGTGGTTCAGCCGATTCAGGATGTAACCCTAAAGTATCCCAGAAGAGGAACTATCACCGTAGAATCTGATTCTGCTCCAGAACCGGTTCCAGTTGGAGCAACTGGTGAACCAGAGGTTGAAGGAGGGGTTCCGATCGAGGTTACTACAGATGAGGTGAAGATCAAATACAAAGACAATCCTGAGGTTTTAAACAAGATTGGAATAGACGATGCCACCAAGATCAAGGATAAAGACAGAGAGGACAAGATTAAATTCCTGGACATGATTACTCCAGAAGAGAAGAAAGAACTTGGAATGGAAGATTGGGATTGGATTAAAAAGGTAAAAATTTACAAAGACGGAAAGACTGGAGAACCCTACCTAATTAAGTTCAAATCGGGAGGTCTAGATTCAGACAGAAAGAGAAAAATCACTGCTGAAGACTCTAATTTTGATACTGCTCTAAAGGTTGCAAACAGAATTCAAGCGGGTTTTACTCAGGTTGAAGACAAAGATTCTGAAGAAAAGTAACAAAACCTTATCGAATACGTTAAAAAATAATCAATTTTTTCCTAGGAAAGGTAGATATATAACAAACATAAAAATACAAAGTAGAAATGCCCGAAATTTCAACAATTAACGAAAACATGGTTTTCATTCTGGAAAAGCAGAATCAGATCCTCGAAGCTTCGAAGGAAATGTCTTCTGAAGGGAAAGAGTATATCCTAAAGGGTATTGCTGCTCAGTTCGGAAAAGAAAACAACAACAATCGTATCTACGAAGAAGGTGAATACCTTCCTCACCTAGACTACCTAAAGGACAAGATCAAACAAAAAAGACTTGTTGGTGAACTTGACCACCCAGAAAAATTCGATATTTCTCTTAACAACGTTTCTCACGTTGTTGAAGATCTAACTTATAATAAGGACGGAAGAATTCTAGAAATCAAAGTTAGATTGCTAGATACCCCAGCAGGACAGATTGCAAAAAGACTTGTTGATGCTGGTGTTCCTCTCTCCATTTCTTCGAGAGCAGCAGGTAATGTTGGACCAGATAAGAAGGTTCAAATCAAGAAAATCTTCACGTATGACTTGGTAGCTGATCCTGGATTTCAGGATGCTCAGCTTGAAAGAGTATATGAAAGTGCTGGTTTTTCACACGATGAAGTTATATATAAGAGACAAAAAAGCGTTATTCACAATCTAGAATGTGTAAATGAGTCATTCGGATTAAAAAATGACGATTCTATGCGGATATATAATGTCAACGGAAACGAAGAATTTAAAAAAATAATCAATAAAGATAAAAATAAATCCACCATTATGGAGAGCAACAGAGAATTTGTAAGTGCTGAAGATCTTAACCAGTACACGATGTTCTTAAAGAAAGAAATGGAAGCTATGAAGGCTGAAATTACTAGTTTAAGAGCAGAAAGAGTTCAAGAAGGACAAGCACTAAGCTTTAACACGCCGATGCCTGCTATGGGCAATGGCTATAACAATGGTCCATCAGCTACAACAACTGGCTCCATGGAGGACAGAGTTGGAAGACTAGAAAAATATTCTGACTATTTGGCAGAAACTCTTAACGGAGCAATCAAGTACGGAGAATATCTAGCAGAAAATCTAGACAACAGCATCACTTACTCTAAGTATCTTGCTGAGAACTTGGACAAGAACATTTCTTACTCTAAGTATCTTGCAGAGAACGTAGATAAGTCTATCTCTTATTCTGAGTATGTTGCTGAGAATCTAGACAAGTCTGTAGAATACTCTAAGTATCTAGCAGAAAAAGTAGACGAGACTATCCAGTATTCTGAATATGTTGCTGAAAAAGTGGACACTAATATTTCTTATTCTGAATATCTTGCAGAAAACCTTGACAAAGGAATTTCTTATTCTGAATATCTAGCTGAAAAGGTAGATCAAGGTATCGGATACAGCGAGTACATCGCAGAGAAGCTAGATCAAGGTATTGGATACACCGAGTACTTGGCAGAGAACGTAAACAAAGGTATTGCTTACTCTGAGTATTTGGCTGAAAATTTAAACAAAGGAATTGCTTATTCTGACTACTTGGCAGAAAAAGTTAAAAACAATATCGCTTATTCTGAATACATTGCAGAAAGCGTAAACTCTTCTCTAGGTGAAACCATCAACGAGAATGTAAGAGAACAAGCAGATCTTGCTTCAAACGCAGGTCTATTTGAGTCTGGATTTGCAGGGGATTACACAACAATCTCTGGCAAGATAGACGCATTAATAGAGTCAGTTCAAACCCAAAAAACTGAATCACTCACCAAAAAAGCAGCTGAAAAATTCCAGCTACCTGCTAACACTCAAAAGGCAGACTCAGTTCTAAACGAGAACTTGAACGAAGAAACAACCCCAAGCACAGGTCACAAATTTGTAGACGAAGCTCCTGAAGAGTATGCTCAGGTTTGGGAGTCTCTAAATGAAGGACACAGACAATCTTTGATTGCTCAAGCTTCTTTCTATAATTTAGAAACCCCTTATCAGATCAAAAACTTCTGGTCAACTCGTCAACTTGGAAAAAATCTTGGTCTTCAAAAACTTGTAGAAAACGAAGCAATCGAAACGCCAACCCCAGCTACCAACTCACTAGGATATTCATCTGATTATCTTTCTAGAGTTTCTCAGTCTTTGGAAGGTAAATTTTAAACAAACCAAAAAAACAAAATAAAAAAAAGTTATGAAACTTATTAACGAACAAGAAATCTTCGATACTTGGTCTCCTATCATCGAGTCTAAAACTGGTATCAACGATGCATCAAAAACACAATGGCTTTCTAAGTATTGCCACTTTCACTCATTGAACGAATCAGCGGGTGCTTACAACTCTTTAGCAGTTGTTAACGGTATGGGTTCAGTTACCCCTCCAACATTCCCTGCAGGTACTCAGGCTTCTTCATTAGGTGGACTTTCCCCTAACCAAGGATTCTACAGCTCAACCTGGCAAGGTTCTGGTGACAAATTCCCATCTCTTCTTCCTTTGGCAATTCAGGTTGCTGCGAAGACAGTTGGATTTGACATCGTTCCAGTTATCCCTATGTCTGGTCCTTCAGGAGTTCTTTCTTACCTAGACTACGTTTACGCAGGTGGTAAACTTGCTCCAAATGCAAACCAAGTTGGAACTACAGCTGCTGAAGCTTTGGCAGTTGCCCCTACTATGATTAAAATCCCTATGGGTGTTACTGGAGCAGGTTACAGCATGACAGTAGGAAGTGTTCCTTACTATGCTACTTCTGCTACTTCTGCAGGTGCTTACCTAAGCATGGTTTTCGTAGGTTACTCAAGAATCGACGGCTACCCAATCTTCAGAATCACTGCTGTTACTGCTGGTGAAACTGTTGCTGATGTAGTTCAAGCTGGAACCCCAGTTGGTACTTCTATTTCAGGAGCTCAAGTTGGTTACGCTACTAGCGTTGCAACTCTAGTTAAGGCTCTAGAAGATCACATCCAAGGTTTCTCTGGTGCTGGTTTCTATGACAACCAAAACTTCCAAGGTCCTTATGTAAACGGACAATCTACTTACAACCCAATGTTGAGATCAGTTGCGGAAAGCACTTATTACAACTCAATGGGTCTAACAACCTTCACTAAGTTCGTTGAGGCTGACACTTTCCAAGTTGCTGCTTCTGTAACAACTGAGCAAATTCAAGATCTTAACAAGCAGTTCGGTATCGATGTAATCTCTATGATCGAGAACGCACTTGTTAATGAGGTTTCTCAGTCTATCAACAAGCACATCTTGTCAAGAGCATTCCAATTAGGATGGTCTAACAACGTTAACTTCAACCAAATCGAAGGTCAAAACCTTAACTTGAATCTACAGCCAGCAAGCGCAGGTGGAACTTCTCTTACCTACATGGATAAGACTGACAACCTAGCTACAATGACTTTACCAGCTGGTCCTACTGGAACTTCTTACGAGAACTTGTCAACTTTACAAAGAAGACTATTCTCTAGAGTTTTAGCAGCAGCTAACGTGGTAGCTAACAGAGGTAGAAGAGGTCCTGCTAACTTCATCGTAACTAACGCTAACCTAGCGTCTGCGATGCAAGACATCAGCCAATTCACTTTCGCTCCATTCTCTAACACCCTTACTCAAAACAACGGAACTCTTTACCCAGTTGGTTCTCTAGCTGGTATGACTGTCTATGTTGATCAAAACATGCAGTACAGCGACAACAGAGTTTGTGTAGGTAGAAAAGGTGGTGACGACGAACCAGGTCTTAAGTTCATGCCTTACATGATGGCGGAGTCAATCCAAACCATCTCTGAAGGTACTATGTCTCCTAAGATCGCAGTTAAGAGCAGATACGCACTAGTTGAAGCAGGATTCAATCCAGAATCTCTATACTTCACTTTCTACGTAAGTGTTCCGGTTGGTGGATTAAACTAATCTTAATCTTTAAAGTACATTACGCTTATAAAAAGCCTCTGGATTTTCCAGAGGCTTTTTTTTGTGAACCTCCCCGTAGAAAAATAAAACCAGAGGATATATACATCATAAATAACTAAATTGTAGATATGACATTAATCCCGAACTTTCAAGAATTTGAGGAAACTAATCCACTGAACGGAAAAATTACTCCAGCCCTTGCCGAATCCCTTGCAGAATACTTTGCAGACCAGGAAGGAATTAGTGAGTCTAGTTCATTGGATTCTATTAAAAATACCCTTTCTAAGACTTTTCTTGGTTCTCTTTCCTATATTAGCATGATTGATAAGGTCAGAACTGAGGTCCTAAAGGCTGAGAAAGAACTTCTGGCTAAGAGATATTCCTATGAGGACGAGATCGATTCCCTGAAGACCAATTTGAAGGAAATCTCCAAGACTAAAGATGCTTCTGCAAACATTGCTAAAGCAGAAAGAACCATCGCTAACAAGACCAACGAATATCAGACCTACACTAAAATGGTAAAGGCTAGGATAGAAAAGGCTTTAAAGACACTCTCTGATGCAATTAAAGGCAATAAGAGAAGGATGGAATACTGGGAAGCTGGTAAAGCTGAGGACGAGTTAGTTCTTGCTGAATTTGAATATTCTCTTGCAAAACAGAGAGCTTCTGCTTCTCCTGAGGAGTTGAAGTCCATAGAAGCAGAAATCAAGAAGGCAAAAGAAGAGGTTCAAAAGTCTCAACAGGAGCTAAAAGACAAAGCTGAGGAGGATAAGAAAAAAGAAGGATCCGAGAATATTGAAGGGGTTAAAACCCTAGATAAACCCTCTTCTAACTACAGACAGTCACTGAAGAGCAAAAAGGGAAAAATGGAAGCTATTGCTGAAATCGAGCACCAGATTATTGATCTCAAGAAAGAACTAAAGTCTACTAGAAACAATTTTGACAAAAATGAGATAGAAAGAAAAATCACCAGCCTAAAGGGAACCAAGAAGGACATCGAAAATATGGATAAAAAATCCACTAATGTGAAGATCCTTACTAGTCAGAGTGAATTTGAATTGCTCAATAAAGTTGCTAGAGATCTTGAAAAAATGGATCTAGAGAAGAATAAGTCCCATAAAAAAGTTGGGTTTGATATTCCTACCTCGTCTGCAAAAAAAGCAGAAACTACGAGCAAGGTAAACAAGACCATTAATAAAAAAGAAAAATAAGTCTATGACCCTGAGATTTTCTGAATGGAATAAATCCAACCACATCGTCGATGAGTCTCTTGGAGATGATATCCAAAACTGGTTGGGCAAGACCTTCGGGGGAAAGACTAAAAAGATCGACGGAATCCTAGCTGATCTTGGCTTCGTCGAGAAGGAATATGCCAAGGAATGGGAGAAGTCTCAGATGGACATGGGAAGTCTAAATGGCCAGATCGACACCGGAGAAATTTCTCCAGAAGAGGAGAAGGACTTCAGAAAGAAAATCAAAGAACACCAGTCTGATCTTGCTATTCTACTGAGAAGAAAAACCCAGAAGATTAGAGACCTAAACGATCTAGCAATGAAGACTGTAGAGGGAAATTCTAGACTGCAGAAGTATTGGGATCTCAAGAAGGCAGAAGCTGAGCTAGAAATAGTTGAGAACCTATATAAGATTTCAAAAAATCTCCCAGATAAGAAGCTAGAAGATGACCTGTACTCCCAGTATAAAAAGGCCTATGATAGGTTAAAGCAGAAGGAGAAAGGAGCAGAATCTGTTGCTAAAGAAGCTGAGAAGGACTCAGAAGAGACCACACCGAAAGAAAAAGACGTCGATACTTCTAAAATAGGAAAAGTCATAGCAATGAACCTTTCTGATTTCAAGGACGAAGTTAAAAAATACTCTCCGGAAGGACTTAAAACCCTTCAACGTGCCCTGATAGACCAGAAAAATTTAGGTCTAAACGAACTTAGGTCTATGAGAAGAGCTAAGGGAAAAGAACTAGATAGAGCTTCTTCCAAAGAGAAGACCGAAATTCTAGGAAAATACAATCCTAAGATCTACGAGATCGGAGAAAAGATAGATAAGATTAGAGAAAAAATTAATCACATAGATGGCTAATACAATAATTAAATACGAGGATTTCCTTCTGGAAGCAGACGGAATCAACACCCAAGTCGAGCAGACTAAGATTGAAATCTCAAAAGTTCACGATGAGATTCAACTTGCAAAGGACGAGAAGGTAAAGAAGCCCAACGACATCAATGCAGAGATAGACAGTATCAAAAAACAAGCTGCAGCATATGCTAAGCTTGCACCACTTCTAAACACTCTTGCAACCCAGTTAACTCAGAAGTCTCAAGTAAAGGGATCTGAAAATATCTACTAAGTATATGACACAACACTATTTAAATACCAACCCAATCGCAAGGAGAATGTCCTTGGAGACCCTTAGAATATTTGAAAACGAGTCTGTCGATGAGCTGATGCAGAAGATGTCAATCTCTCTTTTTGACCTTTTTAAAAAGGTTGCTGTTGATTTTGCTCCTGCTAAGCAGAGAAAGATCTCTACAGTAAAAGAGAAGTTAAAGGACACAGCAAACTCAGCTAGTTTTAAGGCTTTAGTTGCCAAGATGAAAGACTATGCAAAAGAAGCAGATCTAGACTATTCCAACTTTGCGGATGTTAAAGACATGTACATTGAGGGAATGGAGCAACTTGCAGATTCAATCAAGAGGGCCATTGAAATTGATCCGAAGCTAGAAGACAAGGTTATCAAGTACTTCCAAGCTAGAACTTCAAAATATGCACAGGCCCTAGAGCATGCATACAAAGAAGAGAAGGAGGAGAACGAGGAACTCAACGAGTCCTTCCATCTTGGACTAAGAGGAAGAGCTCAAGCCCTTAAAAATAGACTTAGAAAGGTTCTAATTCCAGAAGCTACCGGAAAGACCGCAGACAACGGATACGGAAGAAACTGGCAGAGAATTTTCAGCGAACTAGATCAAAAGTTATCCTCTATAGACCACAGAAAAGAAATTTCTAACGACAAAGAGAAGAAAGCAGTAAAGGATCTAGAAGCTCAAACTGATAAGTTAGCCAAAGAGTTCTACACATATTGTGTCAGAGCAACAGAGGCTCCTTTCAAGAAGATTCTTTCTGACGATGAAATTTCTAATAAATTCTCAGACGTTAAAGACCTTGTTTCTGCTGCACTAGATATTATCACTAGAGCTACTGTCGAAGAGTCCAACGTTGAAGATGAGATGAGAGAGAAGGCAGACGGGCACGACAATAAAGTGACCTCGATGGTTTTCCCAATTGTAATCGGAGACGACGACTCGAACAAGAAGTTCAAGGGATCTCTAATCATTGCCAACATTCAGAAGGCCTTGATGAACTCTTTCCCCCCAATTAAAGACATGCTTGCAAAAAGAGGAGGAGCAGATGGTAAATTTACCCCTGCATTCTCAGTTGCAGTTAAGTCCCTTCAGGGAGTTTTAGGAAACAAAAACGTCAGCGGTGAGCTAGATAGAGCACTGTTGGACACAATTTTAGACGCTGATAAAATTTCTAAGTCCGACAAAGAAGCAATTGCAGACAGTCTGGATATTCTAAGAAAAGAATATGTCAACGAGAGCCACAGAGTTCTAGGTGAGAAATCTCCAGAATCAACAGTTCTTAGAGCTTCCCAGTTCTTCGGTTCCGTTAGCGAAGCAGCGGTTCACATCGACGCAGACAAACTTGCTTCAGAGCTAGAGAAGCACTCTAAAGATCTTTCTGATCCTGAAACATCTAAAGGTGGAAGATCTCCTCTTGGATATGGGGACAGATCAGACAACACAGATCAAGCATACGAGCTTGCTAAACTGCTAAGAAGCAAAGGTCTAGTTAAAGGGGCAGAAGAAGAGACTTTCCTCCGTGAGGATGGGACTCTTAGGGCTTCGTACAGCCCCGAGTTTATGATCGCATGGACTAAGACCGCAGAAGAAGCTAAAGAAGGGGACCTTCCTCTTTATTTCTGGGTTGATTTTAAAGGAAGTAAGATTGACGGACTATATGCAGCCAAGAGGCTAATGACCAATGCAAAGAGACCTGCTAACTGGCCTAAGTGGAAAGAGATAGTTGGAGACACCGACGAGGAAGACGTAAAGGATTTTGCAGACTGGTACACCAGCTACTATTCTAACTTTGGTGGAATCGACGGAGACGCACTAGCTGCTCTCGCTAAGAGTCTTTTCTCACATAACAGAGAACAGGAAGAAGAAAATGCTAAGACCTACGATAGACTCTACTCTCACTTTGGAACAAAAGGGTATAAAGCCAACTACATTTCTGCTGAAGGAATGGAGGCTATAAAATCTGCAGCGATGAGGGGATCCCAGATGGAGGAGAAGGTTCAGGATTTAACTGAATCAGATTTTGGCCTACTTGCTAACTTGATCGCATTTAACGCTACCACTTTTACCTATGATAAGAAGAAGGACAAATTCGTTCCCGTTCTCCAAGTTCTAATGGACGAAGTTCTAACCGACTCTGAACTTAAAAAATTAGAATCAGAAGAGGTTCTAGCTTCTTCTGAAGCATCGGGAGACCTTGTTGCAATTTTGGACAAAAAACAGGGAATTAGAAAGGCTAACAAACAGGATTCTGGATCTAAAGAAGGAAGAAACAAGAGTGTTTTTGAACAGAACTTAAAAAGAGCAAAAGAAGTTCACCTTCCAGCAGTTGAAAGACAAATTGCAAGAATGAACGCTAAGACGTCGGATGATCTTTCTAGAGGGGAATCCAAGGGAATTTATGTAGTTCCAGGAGAATAATAGATTTTTTAAGAACATTGAAACCCCCGGACATCGGGGGTTTTTTGTGGAACTTTCTGACCGTATATTTGTAAAATGTCTAACATGATAGTAATTTTTGAAGGTGCTCGAAACTCTGGTAAAACTTATCTTGCTCAGGAAGCTTCCGACCACAACAACATTCCACTTTATAAATTCGAGTTTGTTAAATGGTTTAACGAACTTAAGCTAGAAGACACATCTAGAGAATCCCATCTATTTGCTCTTGGTAAAGAACTTCAACTTCTTCAAGCAAATAGAGATGGAATTCTTCAACCAATTATTCTAGATAGAGGTTTTTTGACTGTTCTAGTTTGGGGAGTTCTTTCTAAGAGAATCGACTTCGAAGAAGCAATAGACGAACTGAACAAGATAATCTCCTCTGGACTACTTAAGAATTGTAAAGTCTATTATATCCACGGAGACAATCCAAACAAGTCGGACAGAAATAAAGACAACTGGGATTTTCGAGATAACTCATCAGATGAAAAGCATCTGTATGATAAGTTCATCAAGCACATTTTAGAAACTTGCCCCTCGTTCGATAATTTTTCTATCTACTCATTCGAAAACAAATTCGACGAGTCTTCTATAATTACAGAACTATAATATATGTGTGGAATCCTATTAACGCTTGACGGTTCTGAGACCAGTCTAAATTCAATTAAACATAGAGGAATAGAAAGAACAGTGGTCGAAAAGTCCGGCGTGTTTCTGTGTCACCACAGACTCCCTATTCAGACCTCGGACGGAGACGACTGGAACCAACCCAAGGAGATCTCCCCTGGGATATATTTGATGTTTAACGGTGAGATCTTCAACTACGACAGATCTGCTTATTCCTCGGATACCGATTATCTATGCAATCTATTTAGAATGTACAAAGGTGGATCCTTTGAGATGTTCTGTGCAATGTTTGTCCCCCACATTCAGACCTGGGATGGATTCTGGGCTATCGTTATCTACGATTCCAATACTGGGGAAATCATCTGCTTTACCGACCCACTTGGTAAAAAACCCCTCTACTACAGCGAGAAGGGAGAAATATCTTCTGAGATAAAGTCTTTGGCATACAATCAAAGTCCTATCGATCGGGTTTTTATCTCTGAGGTTAAAAAGTGGGGATATAATACAGACAATAGAACCCCCTATACCGACGTTAAGAGGTTCCTGCCAAACACAATCTACACCTACAATCTTCAGAGTCCGGACTTTAAGTCAACATTCCCTGAATACTATAAGTTATGGAATTATCCAATCACCGAACTGGTTGGAAAATCCTACGAGGACCACATGGAGTGGCTTTGGACGAAGATGATCGAGTCTGTTAAGAACCGGCTGATCTCTAAAAATTATCCAATCTCTCTCCTAATTTCGGGTGGATTAGATTCCTCTATCATTGCAGCTATCCTAGAGGGAACTGATTCTGATGTCACCTGGTACAGCATCGAAAACGGAGAATCTGAATTTGTTAACATGTTGGCCGAGAAGTTCGACAAGAAGGTTAATTTCCTTCAGTACGAGATGGACGAGAATCTAAATCAAGAGATCTACCAGTACTGGAATGAAACACCAATCGATTTAGGATCTGTTGTTCCCCAGTACCATCTATTCAAGGCTATAAAGCAGAACAGCGACCATCGGATAGTTCTTTCCGGAGATGGAGCAGATGAGCTATTTGGTGGATATAAGAGAATCCATGAATACGACTCCCAGGGATCTGATGTGTTTGAAGAGCTAAGTTTTTACCACCTTCCTAGACTCGATAAGATGTCGATGGCACACACTCTAGAACTTAGAAACCCTTTCCTAAATCTAGAGATAGTAACGTTTGCCCTCCATCTTCCTCTAGAATGGAGAAAAGACAAAAAGATTCTAAAAGACACTTTTGGACCTCTCCTTCCTGATGAGATCGTCAACAGAAAGAAAGCTGCCCTCAAGAATCCAGGGATCAAAGAAGACAAGCTAGCATACAGATACAAAGCAATAGATCTGTTCCTAGGGGAAAGATAAAAAAAATCTGCAGAAGATATATAGAGAAAATAATCATCTCAAATGTCTCAAATTATTAAAAAATTCTCAGATTTTCAAAGCACAAATGAAGATTTTTCTTTGAGCTCTCTGCTATCCTCTGCAGGTGAAGGTGTAATCGATGTTGCAAAAGGAAAACTAATCGAGTATCTCTATGGATATTTTGGTGTAAAACCCGAATCTTTGATGGGAACTATCTTAACGAACTTTGTTGAACAAGTTGATATTGATGAATATCCACAGTTTATCTCAGGTGAAATAAGCGTCAGAGATATGGCTCCTAAGCTAGCGGATGCAACTATCGAGACTATTTCTGAAATGGGAATAGATGGAATTGCTACCAGATTTAAAGTTGATGATAAGAACGGCTGGATCTACAGAACACTGAAAGAAATGCTTTCTAATCAAACTAGGCAGGCAGATCTAAGGGAAAACTTAGTTGGTCTTTGGACTTGGGTCCTTGGTGGATCTTCTTCCGGATCTCAAAATGCATTTCCGAATACTACAGGAAAGAATCCTCTGTCGGTAACCCCACAAGAAGCACAAAAACTTGCTGCTAATCCTGCAGTTCAAAAAGCAGCATCCCAATCAAATACAAATCCAATGGATCTAATTAGTAACCTTCTAGGGGGAACCCAAGGAAGAGGAACGGTTGGACAATAAAACAATTAAACTATGAACTTAGAAGACGTTTCAAAAAGAGAAGTACTAGACTTTAAGCAATTTAGATCTAGAGTAATGGACGATACATTCAAATATCTGGCACCAGATGTTCAGGACCCTTTGAGTGCTGATAAGACTGGTCTACACACCATTAAAAGAGAACCAGCTTACGACTGGGTAGGGTATGCTAATGCAATCTGGAGTCCAGATGAGGCAGGAATTACCATTCCAGGTAACGGAGCAGGTGGAAATAGAGACTATACCACTGCAGACGGACTAACATCCGCACAGATGCCTAATAGTGTGTTCAATATGGACGCTAGTGAGTCTGAGTCTTTTGACACTGAGGGATTCTCAGTTGTTAGACTAAAAGACTTTTAAATTCAGTCAGGATCAATTTCCTGAATAAATCTTTCCTTAGCTATTTTAAAAATCTCCGAGCTTTTATCAAAGTCCTCGGAGATTTCTATGATTGTACAAGGGAACTTAGTTCCATCTTGAATCCCCATCGAAACTAGTGTCTCGTGGAGGATAAACTCGTAAGACATTGAGTACTTACTGTTCAGAATGGATATTCCCTTAAGAACTACACCTCTTCGAACTTCTTCTCCTATCTTGATCCCTGTCTTCTTCCACCAATAAGGAAAAACTTCGTCTGTCGACATATTCCTAAAGATCGTAATTCCACTCTCCTGTGAACTTTCTGAAACTTCCAGATTATACATTTTAATTCTTCCCTCCATCTGCTTCCAAAGATTTATTCCCAGATCTGCATACTTGTATAAAACCTTGAGCGAATTTTCTAAAATTAGTCTAACCTCTTCTTCTTCCTCGTCCGACATCTTATTCGTCCTATAGAAAGAAAGAATCTCCTCGTCCTCCTCCGTAATAAACAGTTCTTTATATCCGTCCATGGTCCAGTTCTTGTGGAAGTAATCTAGATCCTTGATCATGGAGAATATCTTCTTCGTGGGTGAATAGACATTATTTTTTTTGATCTCCTCGTTGATAGATTTCAGGAAGTCTAGCAGAATATAGTATTTATGTTCTGCGTCTATTGGAGACTTGAGAAACCAAATTTGACTGATATCTTTCATAGTCTTAATTTAGTTATTTTAGGCTCTCTATATATTCTCAGCCGATAATTTCTGTTGGATTCACTTCCTTGTTTTACTTCTACCGGCGATGATATATAGATAAAAAGTATCCAATCGACATGTCAAGAGTAGACGACTATAACACTTATTTAAGCGGAAAGAGTAAAAATTTTTCTAACGAACACTATTTTATCTGTGATCTCAAGTACACCGATATTATTGTCAAGGGGAATCCCCCCGAAATCATGAACGTTGATGATGCTAAATGTGAGGTTGAATACGAGGCAGCTGTGACTAGGAACAAAGCGGGAATTGACGGGGTTGATTTCCAGATCCATAGAATAGAACTTGAGATTGACGTTGACGATTATCCGAACGACAAAAAGACCTTTGAATTTGAAATCGAGACAGGCGTAAATATAGATCCTGCTATGGTGATTGTCGAAAAACTAGACTACATTATTCCTACATACCCAAAACGAATCACCATCGACATGAGAAAATCCATGGAGGTGAGAGACTTTAAAGTCGTTGTTGAGTTTGGAAGAGACGAGTACTATGAAAGCTAATTTTATCTCCGACTATTGGAACTACTCCTACTCGATCAACGAGGGAAACTCCTACAAGAAGGATCTTGGAATTATTGGACCTTTTACTGACTGGGGCTACAAGATTAAGACGTCTTGTCCTGGATCTGGGGGTAAAACAACCAACCAGAACATCATTGTTTCTGGGTTGGACGAGGATGCGGACGACTTAACCCTTAACTACATCTACGGGAATGGAAAAGAATCCGATCCGGTTTCTTTTCCAAAAAACTCTTTTGATGTTTCGGGAAGTTCACATTCCCCTGTCCTACAAACTAGAAAAAATATTAGATGGTGGGATAATGAAGAAAACCAGCAGTGTCTGGATGATCTATTGGATTCATTTGTCGAGTCTAGAGATTTTTCCCTTCCGCAGGAACAATCCATCGAGGGAGACATTCTCTCTGTACTAGAAATTCTAGGAATTGATACCGGTGTTTCGAAAGTTGAAAAGAAGAAGGATAACCACTGGATAGCGTATCTAGAGGACGGATCTGAAATTGAGATGAAGAAGAAGGACGGAGAAGATTTCCTCAAAAATCTGAAGATCTATCTAAATTCTGGGTCCTCTTCCCCTCAGGTGGAAATCTACAGGGACAAACCCGGCTTCGAAACCATCTTTAATACTCCTCAGGGAAGATTTGCTAGAAAGACTGAAAAGATAACAGATCTAGTGAAAGATCCAATCCATAAATATTTATTCCACAGCAGTCTCGAAAGAGACCCTGCACTCTACCAGGAACCTGTGGTGAACTATCTCAATGCAATTTTAAAGAACCACGACTGGAGACCAAAATCAACCAAGCACGTGGGATCAGTTTCGGACAGTGAAAAGGAAATAAATCTAATCAAGAAGATGCTGATGAATACCCTGACCGAGGAATCTTTAGATGAGATGTATTCTAAAGCTAGAGAAAAATACACAATGGGATCTACCGATTCCCGAAACTAATTCCCTTCTTCCTAGTAGAAGATTAAATTTAAATCTTATTATTTTAACCTTTGAAAAGGAAACATTCTTTTTGTCCTGTGTATAATACACGAAGCCAACATCCAAATGTTGAAATTAATAAGCAGCATATTTAAAAAGAAAAAGAAAATGAACTTTGCAGGAAAAACTCTGGAGGAACTTGACACCGAGCTAAAAAATTCGGATTTCCAATGGATAAAAGGTGAACAGACTGGGATGGTAGAAAAATACCACAGTGTTATAGAGGTGGGAGAAATGAAGTTTGTCTCCTTTCAGGGTGGAGGAAGAATGAACGTTGAACTTCTTTCTGAATTTATGGACATTTTCCCAGCTACCCCTGTAGACTTTGGAATTTCCCAGCCAGCTCCAGTCAATTCTCAGTCTAAAAAATCAGCAGATAAAAAAGGATCTGTTAACTCCATAGACTACGGTAATTCAGTCCAAGTTGGTGTAGAAGAATCACCGATATATAAGCTACTTAAAAAGCAAAAACCAAACTGGGTTAACGTCAATATTAGTCTGAAGCTAAATCTACCAACGAAGTCTCTCTATAATGTCCTTGTGACCTCTTTTGAAGACGCAGAGACGGAGATAGCAAGCTATGTGACAGAAGGGGTTGAGATTGAAGACATTAGAAATGCAATCGCAGAATCTATTAAGATCTCATTCTACGAGACCAAAAAGACCAGTTCAGTTAAGCAAGTTAAAAAAGAAGAAATAGAACAAGATGAACTTTCCGAAGATTAAGACTCTACACGAGACCGAGAGTTTCCACCTCCTTGACTGCGGCGGAATGGTTGGAATTAAACCACTATTCACCAACGTAGTAGTTATGCCTTTTACATCAGATGACCAGGGTTTACCCCTATCTGTTGGTGTCTTGAAAGAACCAAACCCCTTTAGGGAAGATGGACACCACATCAGCCTAGTAACAGGAACAACCGACGACGAAGACGGCGACCTACTTTCTACCGCCCAAAGGGAGCTATACGAAGAGACTGGATTTAATGTGCCCGATATTTCTAAGTGGTACTATCTTGGATCTGTTACCTCTTCTAAGTTTGTCGACCATGAACAACCCTGCTTTGCAGTTGATGTTACTGGAATTCCAAAGGAAGATCCAAAGACGGACGGAAGCCCAATGGAGCAAGCAGCTGAATTTAAATTTATCCATGCCAACGACGTTATTAAAGAAAAGGATATTTTCATTCCTGGACTTTTCCTAAAGCTATTCAAATATGTTCTAGGAATGGACATCCAAACAACGTCTCCTGATTTTGAATTTGGTTCTACCCAGGGGGATAACACTCAAGCATAAGAAGAATGGCAAGTTCATCGAGAAGAAATAGAAGAGAGTATGCCAAACAAATGGGGCTACTTGCTAAAAAAGAAAATTACAATCAAATGGTGGGGAGATACCAAAGAGCCAATCAAGCAGGAGAGCATCTGCACACCCATTACCTGCAAGAGTTAAAAAACCATCAGATTGATAGTGAAGTGGTTTCACCCGAAACAACACAAAATTCCCAAGAAGAAGGGGCAGAAATAAATCCATTTGGATTTCTTGGAAAAAAATAACAAATCAACTAGCAAATTTCATCTAATGAGTTCAAATAATGCAGGAAGATTTGCAAGAGATTAAATTTTTCCTAGCGGAATGTTCCCTAAAGGAAGCAAAGAAGAAGTCTTCCGCAGAGGAAGACCTATTTGTCGTTGATATTGGAAAAATCATTAAAGACCTTGGGTATGATACAGGAAGCCTATCTAAAGAATCTGAGTTTGTAATAAACTACTCAGTTCAGAAGAAAATTACCCAGGGAATATATAGTACGAAGTGTAGCGGAATCTTGGTGGTTCATAAGAACATCTCCGAGTCTTTTGTTGAAAATTTAGAACATTTTCTAGAAGACTTAAGGGGTGAAATTTCTTATACCATCCAGTCCCTATAAAATCGTACTATAAAAAATGGCATCATCAGACCAGCCTAGACAGCAAGGACCGAGTTTATCTACAAATAACCCTACAGCTGCGGACAGATTTCCGGGAGCTAACGGCAGGATAAACACAGGAAACAACACAACCCTCCTCCAGAACTCCACCAAGGAGATGGTTGAGAAGAGGTACAACTCAGGTAGAGTTAAACCCTATGCTGGCCCTACTGCTAGATCTTTATTCTACAATGCGGCCATCTATGATTACAATAATGCTAAGTATGGTCAGTATCTATTCTACTCGATAGTAGGAAATCAAGATCCTAATTTTTACGAGAACTACTATCTTTCGGAGAGAACCGAATACAACTCTAAAGTATCTGAGGTTAATTCTATTTCTGGTGGATCTAGAAATCCCAGCGCTGGATTCCTAGTTAGACAAACCCAGGCAAATTTAGGGGTAGCAAACCAGAGAAAGAACAACATCTTTAGTTTTCTGTTTGGCCCTGGAGATCATGGATCTTATATCACCGGAGGTGCATCTGCTCCTTATTATTGGAGAGATTTTATCTACTGCAAATACTACGGACACATTCCTAACAACTATATGATTACCCTCAGGAGATTTCCTTCTCCGATGAGGGACAATCTTTCCGTTCCGGAAAAGATTAAGAACAGTGATACATTTAGGGTCAAAGGTGCAGGAAGACCTGTTGCACAGGCTGTTACCTGGTGGGGTGGAAATACAGGAAACACCCTAGACGGCGTCATTGGATTTAGTACGGGAATGGAATGGACCACATTTACTCAAGACGCTCTTAAATCCCAAGAGGGGTTTAATAAAGGTCTGTTTAAGAACCAACTTGGTGATGTGATTAACAGTTTATTCGGTCTTGGGGGAAATGCTGGAGAAAGCGGATTTGATGCAATCCAAAAGGCTGTAGATCTTGCTGCCTCTTCTTCGGACAGTGGATTCCAGGAAAGCACTGCAGCAAGAAGGAATACAGCTCTCAGAGATAAAGCAATCGAACCAGGTGGACCTCTTTCGGACTTTATCTGGGTTTCTGTTGACACTGTTGATAAGGCAATTCTCAGAGGAAAGGGACTTAACGGAATGTTTAAAGAATTTGCAGTGAATTTTCACTACGAACTGACCTCAGTCGGTGAAGTTAACACGAAAGCTGCAATGGTGGATATCCTAGGAAACTTGCTAGCACTCTGCACCAACTATGGAAACTTCTTAACCCCGGAAATCAGATATAACAACCAATTCCCTGCTGTCAATTTTCCCGGTGGAGACGAAGGACTAGCCAGATTTTATTCTGACCCGGTAGAATGGGTCAAGACGCTGATTAAATATGCAGTAGATCCAAACCAGTCTACTAACGGGGATCCCACAGCTGAGGCTATAGTTGGAACTTTAAATTCTGTTACCAAAGCTAAAGATTTCCTAGCTCAAACCGTTAATCAGTTAAACGATAAAACTCTAAAAGATCTTGCTTCTGATTTTGGGAACAGCAGCCAGGTAAACAATCTCTTGCTATATTCTCTAACTGAAACCTTTATTAAGGACTTAGTCCTCCCTATGTCTGTTCTTACCGGTGCACCTACTGGAGAGTGGCATTTGGTGGTAGGAAACCCTTGCAACCCTATTGCAATGATGGGTAACCTAGTCTGCAAGGACCTTAGCATCTCTTTTGGAGACACACTGGGGCCAGACGATTTTCCGACTGAGATAACTGCAACTATCACCCTTCAGCAAGCAAGGGAGAGAGAAAGAGGGGAAATTGAATCTATGTTTAATAGAGGAGAAGGAAGACTTTACCAGTCAGTTGCACCGGTGTATTCAAATTCACAGTCTGTTGGAGCATTCGGAACTACCCAAGGTCAGGTTATTACTACTAATTCTAGCGATACCACCGCTGCGATAGGAAACTTCTTTGGACCAGAAAATCTGTTCAACCAACAGCAGCCAGGAGCTGAACCACAATAACATTTAGATTATGATAGAAATAGATACGCTCTCGAGAAATAAGAATATTTTCAACCCCAATAAAGGTCTGATGGATCAAGGTGTTGGAATCTGGGACATGACTAGATCTTCTGTTAGTTTTTCCCGTATCAACCTAAAGATAAGTAAATTCTACACGGTTACTGAGGAGACCCAGATGAGGCCTGACTTAATTTGTCTTCAGGCATACGGAAATTTAACCAACATTGGGTCTTTAATGAAAATAAATTCTTATTCTAATCCTTTTGCCATCAACGAAGGAATGCTTTTTGCCATTCCCGTCCAAGATAGGCTGGATGCAGCATTTGACCAGAAGAGAAAACTACTCGCTCAAAACAACACTACTGCTAACCCTAATACTGCATTTAGAAGATCTCAGGAAAATAAAGCCTTCCAGGTCAGCGATTCTAGGAAAAAATTTGTCGAAGCACAAGCTCAAGCTAAAAATCCAATCCCTCAGGCTCTTCCTCCTAATGTTCTCCAGCAGGGAGAAGTTCAAGTTCTAAAAACTCCTCAAGTCATTGCTCTTGGTCCTAGCGTCAGCTCAGCTGGTCCTAACCCTAACGGTTTACCTTTATAATAAATTATGGCAGCGGAGTCAATTATAATTAGAAACTACGCTAAAACTGGAATCGTTGTCGACGAACTTGCGATTGCGAATAGAACAGGAAACGTAGATTCCCCAGATATGTTTTTGCGAGATTCGGACGAAAAGGAGGCTGGATACTTTAAACCTATCATCTACATCAATGGATACTTCGTCAATAAGTTCCTGATGGACTTCAGTCTTGATCTAAACGAAATTCTACCCGTTGTGAGCTTTAAGTTTTACACAGGAAGTGCTACTTTTCTAACCGTCAGCTATCCGAAGGATGGAGACATTGCTTCTATCTATATTAGATCTAATGTCAGCGTTTATAAGCCTATTAGAATGGATTTTAACATCCTTAGTGTGGACTCTAATGTTTCTAAGACATCAGATGGGGATCTTATTGTTTTTTCCATTATGGGGGAATGCAGGGTTCCTGGTTTTTACACTGAGGTTTGTAAAGCGTTCAGAGACAAGACCTCTTACGATACTCTTTTTCAGGTCTCCCAAGACTTAGATCTGGGATTTGCAACCAACGATCCCAATCTGAAAGACAGCATGACTTGGATCTGTCCAAATCTCTCCTACTACAATTTCATCAAGGATGTGTCGATTAGCTCTTATAAGGACGACAGAAGCTTCTATGCTACTTGGGTCGATGTCTACTATAATCTAAACTTCGTTAATATCAATAATCAGCTGGAAGCCAAAGATGTGAGTCAGATAGTAAAAGTTCAAGTTGGAGCTGGTAAGGGAGCAGCCAACGACACCCTTTTTCCTGGGATTGAACTTCAAGCAACTGACCTTCCACTCTTAGTTACTAATGCTACTTACTATGCAGGATATCCATTTTTTATTAACGGATATACACTAATCAGCGAGGCAGGGAATACCACAAATCAGATGGGATATATCCAGGTGGTTCAATTTTACGACGAAAACACGGAGTACAAGGAGTCTGCAGCTGTTAAAAGCGTTTCTTATTCTATCCAGGCAACTACCACAGAGGATGTTCAGGAAAATATGGTTCTTCAAAGAGGAAGAGCCTCGGAGAAGGAATATCTGAAAGAAGTGAGAAAAAAATGGATGGGAATCCTAGATTCTGGAAAGGAAGGACAAGTTCATCCCAACTACCTTCAGGCTAGAGTCCAAAATCCTCTTAACCTGTCGGACGTAACCAAGTTTACCCTCCAGGTGGAAACTCTTTCCTACTTTGCTGGATTTTACAGAGGACAGTGTGTCCCTGTTGCAATCTATACAACCCAAAAAGGCCCTAGAATGGAGAACACCGGAATTTCCAACGATCAAAAATCCCAACATAGCGATGGGATGGTCCTGGATCAATTCCTATCAGGGAACTACGTTCTGATGGGATATACCATCGGATGGGACTCCACAAGAGGATTTTACCAAATCCTCAATCTATGCAAGAGAGAATGGTTTCTTAACAGTGCGGGTACTCTTCCGAAGGCGTTTCCGATCAACGTGGTTACAAATACGGTTAATACAAATAACAGATAAATATAACAAAAGCCCATGGGAATTCAAGCAACAGATAGAAACAGATCCTTATTTCTAAAGGGATTTAATCTCTCCAGATCCGGAGCAAACGAGGATCCAACCTACCTTGGGTTTAAATTTGTGTTTGATTTTGGGTCTCTTCCGGTCAACCTGGAACATGGATGGGCTCCGAGTCCTCTTCTGAGAGTTCCAAACTACACAACAACCGACGGAGCTGCCAACATGCCTCAGAACATGTTTGGGCAAC
>SESB01000607.1_pt1 | contig 25486 bp, 20 predicted proteins | sample 3171441 | NCBI WGS metagenome assembly SESB01 (sample SAMN06051867, study PRJNA518727) | freshwater metagenome | biome: subpolar coniferous forest; feature: holomictic lake; material: water; isolation source: holomictic Lake 227, 6 m depth | place: Canada: near Kenora, Ontario | collected... | reverse complement strand
CTAAGTTAATGTACTCTCACTAAGGAGTAATCTCCTTTAAATCTCCTACATTTAAACAAACAAGATTCATGTCAGGTTTATATATCGACCCAAATATTGCCAGGGCTAAAACGATTGCAAAGGATTTTTATATCGATCCAAAATATTTTGAACTTGCAAAAGAAAAAATATTTGCCAATAGTTGGCAGTATATAGGCCATTCAGATCAGGTAAAGGATACAGGATCGGCTCAGCCAGTAAACTTATTAGAGAATTACATCAATGAACCTTTAGTTATTACTAGAAATAAGGAAAACGAAATCCATTGTCTGTCGAACGTGTGTAATCACCGGGGTAATTTATTGGTCTACGAACCCTGTAAAATAAATCAACTTCGTTGTAAGTATCACGGTCGTTTATTTCATTTAAATGGTCGTTTCATTTCAATGCCTGAATTTAATGAAGTTGAAAATTTTATACCCGAGAATAATCATTTAAAACAATTGCCTCTTTTTGAATGGGGTAAACTTTTGTTCACTAGTTTGAACCCTATATTTCCAGTAACAGATTTTTTTGCAGAAATGCAGGAAATTGTTGGTTGGCTTCCGCTCGATAAAATGGAATTCCGACAAGATCTTTGTAATGAGTTTATGGTAAATGCTAACTGGGCGCTTTATTGTGAAAATTATCTGGAAGGATTTCATATCCCATTTGTGCATCCTACTTTAAATGCAGTAATTGAATTTAAAAATTATACTACAGAAACATTTAAGTATTCTAATTTACAATTAGGTATTGCAAAGGAAGGTGTAAGTTCATTTGATCTTCCAAAAGAAAGTAAATACTATGGCAAACAAGTTGCTGCTTTTTATTTTTGGGTTTACCCCAATATGATGTTCAATTTTTACCCCTGGGGTTTATCATTAAATATTATTGAACCACAAACTGAATCTACAACTAAAGTTCGCTTTCTGACCTTTGTATACGATGCATCAAAAATGAATCAGGGTGCTGGTAGTGGACTAACCACAGTTGAAGCAGAAGATGAAGAAGTTGTTGAAAATGTACAACGCGGAATTCGTTCTAGATTTTATAAACATGGACGGTACGCAGTTCATCGCGAACAAGGAACCCACCATTTTCATTCATTACTTGCTGAATCAATAAACAGATGAGTGGATTCAAGAGAACTTTATCACTCAATACTACTATTGCATTAGTAATAGGTGGAGTTATTGGTTCAGGAATATTTATGAAGCCTGCACTAATGGCATCGCAATTAGGATCGCCCCTCTTATTAATAAGTGTATGGATAGTTGCTGGTATCATTACTTTATTTGGTGCATTAAGTAATGCTGAAGTTGCAGCCATGTTTCCCGAAACAGGTGGCCAATATGTTTTTTTTAAAAAAATGTATGGAGATGCTTTTGCTTTTTTATATGGATGGGCAGCTTTCTCTGTTTTTAATACTGCAGGTAATGCATCTATTGCCTATGTTTTTTCTCAGTATGCTAATTATTTTGTGGAGTTACCACATTTTAGTGTTGCGATTGAGAAGTCGTATACATTTCATATACCATTAGTAGGTAATATTTTTCCACTTGAAAATTTTGGGGTAAAAATGCTCACAGTCTTTTTGATTTTAATTTTGACTGCTGTGAATTATTTAAGTGTTGCTTATGGAGGTGCCCTACAAAGGGTTCTTACAGCCTTAAAAGCAATTGCAATTGTACTTTTAATTTTTGGTATTTTATTTTCAGGAAAAGGAAGCGTCCATAATATTGTTACTTCAATGCCATCAATGCCTCATGGCTGGGATTTAATCGGTGCTTATATGGCAGCTATTGCTGGAGCATTCTGGGCATATGATGGCTGGAACAATATCACTTTTGTTGCTGGTGAGATCAAAGACCCACAAAGAAATATTCCCAAAAGCCTTTTTTTTGGATTAAGCTTTTGTATTATCATTTATGTATTAGTAAACCTGGCTTATATATATGTATTACCCATTGATAAAATGGCACTTTCCACTTTTGTGGCTTCTGATTCAGCTACTGTAACCTGGGGACTTATAGGCGGAGGCATCATAGCTGCAATGGTAATGCTCTCCACATTGGGATCCGCTAATTCAAATGTGCTTGCAACAGCTCGAGTTACTTATGCGATGAGTGAAGAAAATCGTTTGTTTGCATGGGCTGGAAAACCTCAAAAAAGATTTAATACCCCTGGAAATGCATTGATATTAAATGCCGCCTGGACCATTATTCTCATCTTGAGTGGTTCATTTGATATGCTTACTGATATGCTCATTTTTGTAAGCTGGTTTTTTTATGGAATGAGTGGGCTTGGTGTATTTCTGCTTCGAAAAAAAATGCACGACACACCAAGATTTTATAAGGTTTGGGGATACCCAATCGTTCCTTTATTCTTTGTAGCCTTTGTAGGATTTTTCCTATGCTCAACGCTTTATACAGACATCAACAATTATAGAAACGGAACTGCACCAATTATCAATTCTGTGCTTGGAGCAATTATTACTTGTATTGGTATTCCTATCTATTATTTATCAAAGAAGAAGAAATCCTAATTATTTTTTTGTAACTGTATTCACACTAATACTCCAGTCACTTCCGCTTGCCACATGATAAATATCTGCAAAGCTTCCCATATTTAGAGCTATAGATAATTGCATCAAACTATTTAAATATACCAATGGTTTGCCCTTTGCTACTGCTCCAAATGTTTCACAGTATGGAGCAACTCCTTCCCACACTTTTGTTCCTTTATGATAGATGCGGATACTCAGGTTTTGTCCATATTTTAAATTGATCTGCTGTACCATTTCAGCAGGAATATTGGTCCAAACGTTTCCATATTGTATATCTAAAATGGAAATATTTCCCTTTAATAAATTCCCTTCTTTTAATGCTTTCTGATATGGTATACTTACAACTTCATTAGAAAGCAAATTGCCTATTTGTTCAAAACTAATGGTACCAGATGCTAGTCTCGCCGCAGTAAAGGCATACACATCTCTTCCATGAAAAGTATAGGATTTCTGTGAACCGTTTCTTCTGTTCACAGCTTCATTAATTTCTCTTCTTTCTGCAATTCCTAATGATGATGCTATTAATGTGAGCGTTCCATTATCTGGTGTTACGATATAGTGTCCTGTCTTGGTTTTTACAACAACAGATTTGCGGTTGGTTCCTACTCCCGGATCAACTACAGAAACAAAAACAGTTCCTGCTGGCCAATAGCTAACAGTTTGTTCTAAACGATAAGCCGCTTCCCAAATATTGTAGGCAGGTATTTCATGGGTTAGATCATATAATTTTAAATCAGGTGATACGCCCATTGCAACTCCTTTCATAGCAGATACGGCCCCATCTTTTAAACCAAAATCTGATTGAAAAACTACCGTTTTATTTTGGGCACTTGCTTGAATTGCAAGAGTTACAGCTACTATTAGAAGAATTCTTTTGAATGACATATGATCTATTTTATAAATAAAAAATCTGCGATAAGCTGCTAAATTAAACAGCATATCGCAGATCAATGAAATAAACTACTAGAAGTTTAAAACCAACTTGGTAAATATGCGTAGTCCGTTGAATCCCATTTGTACAGACTCCCATGGTCCGCCAGTTTCATTATCCAATGCCTCATATCTTGCATTTTTAACAGCAGCAAAATCTGGATGTACATTAAATAAATTATCAGCTCCCATAAATAAACTTGCAGCTTTACAAAACTTATAAGAAGCAAAAATATCAGTGGTAATCTTAGGACTATATTTAAATACTTCTGGAGTTACATGCACTTGGTCGCTATATCCATCAATGTCTACATAAGGATCGATTCCGGCAAAGCTTCCAGAAATTGCTGGATCGCCAGGGCCATTAGTTCCAGCCTGACTAGCTAAACCAGTCCATCCAAAACCTTTAGATGATTGTTCTCCGAAATAAGTAAAGTGTGCGCCTAAACCAACTTTGCCAACTGAATATTCAAGGTTCAATGTAACTTTTGCTTTCGGTGCAGAAGCTAGCAAAAATGTTTCTTCACGGTCACTGAAAAATGTTTTTTGGTGCGCATAAGTATCATTCAATGCTGTAGGAACATGAACTGCATCAATTCTCATTTTCTGAATATTTCCAGCTAATAAAATTTTGAAAGATTTATTGCTCCATTTTTTTGTGTAGTCTGCAACGATATCAACCCCAGTGTTTGTCGTGTTTACTGAATTCGCAAAGAACTGTGCTGTAGCAACACCTAATGCATTTAATTGATCGGTAAAAGCAGAAGGCAATGAAGCATCACTTGCACTAAATAAGCCAGATAATACAACTCTATCTTTCACTGCAACTGAATATCCATCAACAGTAAGTGTAAAACCTTTTGCAGGTTTCCAGGCAAAACCAATACTTGCATTAACTGATGTTTCTTGCTTCAAATTTGGGATGCCAGCAGCTTTGGTTACAGCATCGTCATTACGTGCAATACGAGATTGTACTAACTCACCGCCATTGAATGAAGTAAGTGTATTGCTGAAATTAATTTGTTGTAGAGACGGAGCACGGAAACCGGTACTTACAGAACCGCGTAAATTAAAGTTATCTGTTACTTTATATCGTGTAGCTAATTTGTAAGTGTTTACAAATCCAAAATCAGAATAATTTTCAAAACGAATCGCTCCATCTAATAACCACTCTTTTGTAACATTTAATTCTGCATCAACATAACCACCAAGGTTAGTACGGTTTGCTTTCACAACATCAGAAGGACTAAAGCCAGGAAAACCTTGAGCTCCTGGTGCCTGTCCTAAATTATTAGCATATCCTTTATAAGATGCTTCTTCTCCTTTATAAATACCATATTGTTCAAAACGGAATTCAGCACCCCAGGCAATGTTCAACCCCTGCGCAATTGATTTGAATGATTTATTGAAATCTAAATTGGTAGTATTCTGTAAAAAATTAAAACCTCCATCATCAAAATGTGTTTGAGCGATATTACCAATGTTTGAAGCATTGAAAGTTTTATCACCATAATAATGGAAATCGTTTCTTCCGATTGTATTACTCAAATCCCAGGTCCAATCATTCTTAGTTACCCCTTTAATCCCTGCAGATAAAGAGATATCCTGAATTACAGTTTGAATATGAGGATTATACCAGGTTTCTCCATCTTTATCTGTTGTCATAATACTAGGAACATCAATTCTGTCGCCAGTAGCAGTTACAGGAAAACGATCAGGTCTTGCGCTCCAGTTTCTACTATAAGCGTAAGCATCCGATTTTTTATAATTATATCCACCGAATGCATAAAACGTAGTAGTTGCATTAGTAGGTATTTCCATATTAAACATGGTACCAACAGTGGAAACTGAACCATCACCAAAAGCTCTTCTGCCTGAATTCATAATTTGAGCATTTGGATTAGTCCAAACATTCGTATCGGCAACTTGTCTAAAAGTCTTAGCCTGATTTAAGTAATCAAATGATACATTAATAAATCCACCTTTCTTACCAATTTTCACACCATTATTTGCAGAAAAAGAGAAAGTACCACCATCGATTGGATTACTATATAAATATCTCTTTGTGTCTCTTGTGCTATATGAATTGTATTTATTATCATAATATCCAGACCATCCAGTATTGATGCTCCAATGATTCACATCTTTTTTCAAAGACAAGTTTATTACACCTGCAATTGCATCAGAACCATACTGCGCAGAAGCTCCGTCACGTAAAATTTCGATCTTATCTACTGCTGATTGTGGAAACGCATTTAAATCCACTCCTGAATTACCACGACCCTTTGTTCCAAACAAAGCAACAAATGCAGTTTGATGTCTTCTTTTACCATTGACCAAAACTAAAGTTTGATCAGGTCCTAATCCGCGAAGCGTACCAAGATCAACGTGGTCAGCACCATCAGCTCCAGATTGTTTATTATAATTAAAAGAAGGAGCTACATAATTCAATACCGAAGTAAGATCCATTTTTGCAGTGGGTACTCCAGCCTGATTAATATTAATAATATCTACAGGAACAGCCGATTCAGTTTTTACCCTTCCTCCTTTTCTACTACCCAATAACACCACTTCCTGTAACTCGATAGATGCTTCTTGAAGAACTATATTAAATGAACTGCTATTTGCTTTTACATTGATAGATTCAAAACCTATAGAACTAATAGTTAAAATATCAGTCTCATTAGCTTGAATACTAAAACTACCATCTTTAGCAGTAGGTGTAGTAATTCCATTAGTCTTGTTTCTAATAGCCGCACCTTCTATTGGTTGGCCTTTTTTATCCTTGATAACACCACTAATAGTTTTTACTTGTGCAAATAAGACCTGTGAAAATAGTATGACTACCAAAACCAGGAATATGGATTTTAAATGCTTCATAATGAATGATTTGATGACAAATTAATCAAAAAATAATGAAATAATAATAATATCAGCGATAACTGATTGATTATTAGTCGTATTTAAATTAATTGAATATGTAGTAGGATAATAGATCGGATTATTTCAATAAGCCAGCAGCCCATTCGGTAGCGTATTTCGCTTTGAAATATTTAACCCTTAGATTCACGAGTTTTTCAGCAGTTTCAATCAATTTTGATTCTCTACTATTAACTAAAAAAAGGCTGCTCTCGCCATTATAAAATTTCAAATTCTCAGCTTTAAATAAAGCTTGGTATCCATTATAAGCAGATTGAACGGATTTGATTTGAACTTGCAAAAGGTTCGCCTCACTATAATAGTTTCTGATCTTATTTTCAGTTTCCCATTTTTTGGCGTTGAATTCAAGATTTGTTTCTTGAATTTTTAATTTCGACTTATTGTAATCGCCTCTTCCTTCTCTTAAAAACAAAGGAAGTTTTACATCAATACCCCATTTATAATTGTTCTGTAAAAAATTGCCATCGATTCCTTTTACCACATTGTAACCTGAATTAAGCAAATTAGCTTTCACATTCACCATTGGCAACATACTTTGAAATTTCAACTTCCTCTCTACATCAAGTGCATCTAATTTAAAAGTATAGGCTTTTAATGTAGGATTCTCAGTAGTTGATCGATTAAGTAAAACATCCAAACTTTGATCATTGACAGACATTACAAACTGTATCGTATCTGGAAAAAATTGTGAAGGCAATTGATAAGCACTATCATTTTCAAACCATAAATAATTACTCAGTTCTAAGCCAGCCGTATTTATTTTCTGACGGGCATCCGTCATCTGGGCTTCATAATTCAATACTTGTGTCATTGCTTCCACCGTATCCATCACTGCACGATCTCCATTATCAAATGCAATCCTCACTAAGCGTAACCTATCAGTTGAAATTTGATGGTATTTATTATAGATACTAAAGAGCTGATAAGCACCAGCCCATTGCCAATAAGCATTATATGCATTATACAAAAGATCATTCAGCATTTTCATTTGATCCTGCTGACTTTGAGATTGAAAAATTTTTGCTTGTTGTAAAGTCGCTCTTCGCTTATCCATCAACAATCCCTTACCCAATGGCATTTCCACTCCGAGATAACTAGTTTGTCCAGCACTTACTTCTGGATTCAAATATTTACCACCATTACTTTCCAAACCTGTTTTAATATCTAATCCACCCAAACCAATTGGAATTTTTAACTCTGGATTATTATAGTAGTAATAGTTTTTACCATCAAAAGTTTTGTTACTGGCATCAAAATTAAAACTAGGATCAAATCCTCCACGGGCAGATTGCAAATCAGCTTTTGCTTTTTCAACTTGAATTGCAGCTTGCTTGGCAACCGGATGAAACTGTTTCACTTGTTGAATAAATGATTCAGGAGTAAATAACTGGGCATGCAATTGAAATACCGTTGCCATCCCTAATATCAATAATGCCTGCTTCATGCTTTATTTTTTCTTGTCTTTATATACACCTGCATCTTTTGATTGATAATATTCAGGAGGGAACCCATTAATATTTCGCCAAAGTTCATACCAGATAGAAACATCTTTTAATAATCCAATACCTTGAGCAGCTCCTCCCATTCTCAATTGGATTGGCCATTTTTTTTCATCAGAATCTTCCATAACTAATATTCGAAATTTACCATTAGAACTCACAGAATTTTCTATCGCAGCTACCTTACCTCCAAATGTGCCATAACTTGATTCAGGCCAGCCACTAAATACAATTGCTGGAAAACCATCGAAAACAAAACGCATTTTTTGACCCTTCGATACCAATGGAAGATCCATTGGATCGATAAATAATTCAACAGCCAATTGTATTTGATCAGGCACAATCTCAACTAACATTTCACCCTCTTTTACCATCTCACCTAAACCTGCCTTTTTTGCTTTTGTTATCTGACCACTTTGTGGCGCTGTAACATAATACAACTGATTTCGAATATCGTAATTACTATAGGTATTCTGCAATTTTGAAACTTCAGCTTCACCGCTGGCACTGTTCGAAAGCGAACTAAACTTATCGCCTTCCGCTTTTGAAATTTTATCTGTATAGTCTTGAACAATTCCATTTTTATCTAAATACAAATTGATTAATTCCTGTTTACTTTGTAAAAATTTGTTTTCGTAACCAATTCTTTTTGCAACAGAATTTTGTAAACTAATTCTTCTTCTTTCATAATCCGATAAAGAAATCACACCACTATCATACATAATTTTAGCAGCTTCGAATTGTCTTTTGCTGATTCCATATTCATTATTTCCCGAAATAGCATCGATACTATCACTTTGAATTTTTAAAAACTGTTGTTTTATTTTATTGTCAAGTTGCAACAACTTTAAAACCTTTGCCTGTGCAAGTGCTTCAATTTGAGTCTCTGAACTTGTTACTTTATTTTCGTATCCCTTTACTGCTAACTGCTTTGATTCAATTTGCTGTTTAGTTCTAGCTAATAATTGGGGATCAAAATATTCAACTTTTACTTCTCCTAATTGAAGAATTGTATCTCCAGCTTTAACATGGTCGCCTTCCTTCACCCGCCAGTTCAATACTTTACCTGCAATTAATGTATTCACTTCCTGTGGGCGTTGTTCCTGTAAAAGAGTTGTTACCGATCCTTTAGCCTTTATAGTTTGTGTCCATGGCAAAAAAGCAATTACAATTAGCAGAATCAAAATTCCATACATCCATTTTTTTATAGCTGACTTCTTTTTTACCAAATAAAGGGATTGATAAGACTTCAATGAAGTAATTGCAGAACTGGTTTCAATATCGTCTGTGATAAAACTTTTCATGTTATTTTATTAAGCTTGCAGCTACTATTTTTGCTGACCCTTGATTAATAATTATACCATTTTCAATATGAATAATCTGATCACAATTTTTTGCAATGTTGATATCCGTTGTAGTGAAAATAGTTGTGGCTGTTTCATCTTTAAGAATAAATTCCATTATTCTTTCTCTAACCGTTTCATCCAAATTCAGAAATGGTTCTTCCAATAATAATAATCTTCGTTTACCCAATAAAGCCCTTATTAATAATATACTTTGTTTAATTTTTGCTGGCAATCTATTTCCAGCAGTTTCAAGTAAAGAATCATAGCCCCCTGGTAATGACTGTACGAATTTTGTTAACTCACATAAATCAACTAAATTTTTCAACTCTTCTTTATCATATTCCATATTCCCCAGGGTGAAATTTTCAAGAAGGGTTCCTTTAAAAATATCTTGCTGACTTAATAAAATACCTGTAACAGATCTTAATGATTCTAACTGATAATTTTCGATTGAAACTTCATCAATTAAAAGAACTCCCTTATAGTTTTTATAAGCACCAGTAAGCAATCGAAGAATTGTTGTTTTTCCTGATCCGGAATTTCCGTATATGCAAATTTTCTTACCAGAGTCAATTGAAAGGTTTATTTGATTAAGTACAGGATTTCCTAAATCGTAACTGTATTCCAGTTTTCTAAACTCGATAGAAATTCCTTTGTGAACATCTGTAATTAATTGAGTTCCTTCTTGCTCAATTTCACACTCTGTAATTTTTGCGAGTTTTTCAACAGCTGTTAAAACATCATAGATCTTATCTAGATTAGTAATTAGTTTTTCAACAGAACCAATTACCATAATAATTACGATGTCTGCCGCAATAAACTGCCCAATGTTTATTTGTTGATCAACCAATAAAATTGATCCAACTATTAACATACTTGCAGTAATAATTACCTTAAATCCTATAAGACTCCAAAATTGTGTGACTAATATTTTAAAATACCTAGTATGCGATTCTAAGTAACTTGATATGTAACCATCTGCTTTTTCAATATTCAAAGAAGTGCCTTTTGAATATTTAAAAGTTTTTACTACCCTTGCCATTTCTTCTAGCCATGCAGCAGTTTTATATTTATAGTCGCTCGACTCCACATTAGCTGCAAACCCTGTTGGCAAGGTATTTCGAAGGATCAAATACAATAATAATAATAGTACAATACCAAAACCAATAAAAACGGGATGGTAGAGAGAAAGTAAGATCACTCCAAATAATATTTGAATAATAGCAGATGGAACATCTAATAATAATTTTTCAATCCCCTTTTGTAAAGAAGGAATATCAAAAAAACGATTTACCAATTCTGGTAAATAATAACTACTCATTTTTTCGATATTCAACTTGGGCAAACGATTAGCAAATTCTAAAGAAAAACGGATAAATATTTTTTGCTGGATTTTTTCAATCACTTGCATTTGCCTCACTTGTAACAAGCCTCCAATAAAAACTGCAACAACTACCATTACAATTAAAACGACGATGCTTGTAGAAAATGAGCCGGCCATTACAAAACTTATTATTGTTTGAATGCCCAGTGGAGTGGCGAAGTTTACTAACCCTGCAAGGATAGCATAAACATAAATTGTACTAATATCTTCTTTCTCTAATCGAAGTAGTGTGAAAAATTTTTTTGCTGCTCCTGCTGGAGTTGGTTGTTGTTGTTCGGCCATAATCATTTATAAATTGTCGTATTCATATAATGGGTCAATATGATCCCCGGCGAGTATTTCGAAAACGGGGTTTATAATTCCATCATGTAAGTCATATACCCATCCATGCAAATCTGGTCTATTCTCTTTTTTCCAGGCAGATTGAACAATTGATGTTTTAGCTAAGTTCATCACTTGTTCTCTAACATTCAATTCAACTAATCTATTAGATCTTTTTGTTTCATCTTCTATTGCATCCACTTCATCTCGATGGATACGATACACATCTTTGATATTTCGTAACCATTTATTAATTAAGCCAAGACTTGTTTGCGTCATCGCTGCTCTTACTCCACCACAACCATAGTGTCCACAAACTATTATATGTTTCACTTTTAATACTTCTACTGCATATTGCAAAACACTCAGCATATTTAAATCTGTATGAACCACCATATTTGCCACATTCCTATGAACAAATATTTCTCCTGGCTGAGAACCTGTTAGTTCATTTGCCGGAACCCTGCTATCACTGCAACCTATCCACATAAATTCTGGTTGTTGTATGTCTACCAACCTGGAAAAATATTCAGGATCTCTTACAACTTGTTCAGCAGCCCAGTTCTTATTCTCCTCTAGTAATTTTTGATAAGAATACATGGTTAGCTTTTAAAAGTAAAATTACGCATTCGTGCAAATAAAAAGCGCTATCCATCAAATGAGTAGCGCTTTCCGGAATTTTTATTTGAAAATTAAATATTTAACCCGCCACATGCACTTATCACCTGTCCGGTTATATAATTACTCCAGTCAGATGCTAAAAACAGGGTAGTATTTGCTATTTCTTCTGCTTTCCCAAACCTGCCTAAAGGAATTTTTTTCAAAAATTCAGATGCTCCATCCCCGTCTTTTAAATAATTGGTCATATCTGTTTCTACAAATCCTGGTGCAATTGCGTTGCATCGGATATTTCTACTGCCCAATTCAAGTGCGATAGATTTTGTAAAACCTATTATTCCTGCTTTTGATGCTGCATAACTACTCTGACCTGCATTTCCTCTAATACCAATAATTGAACTCATATTGATAATGGAACCCGATTTTGCCTTCATCATAGGGCGAATAACCTGTTTGGTCATGTTGAAAACACTTTTCAAATTAATTTCCATAACATCATCCCATTGTTCCTCTGTCATACGTAATAACAAATTATCCTTTGAAATACCTGCATTGTTTACACAGATATCAATTGCTCCAAACTCTTTAAGAACGTCAGCAACGAATGATTCACACTCTGCAAATACAGCTGCATTGCTTTTATAAGCTTTAGCCCTTACTCCTAAAGCCTGAATCTCAGCTTCCAGGGCATCTGCCTTATCCGAACTACTATCACTTACATAGGTAAATGCAACATGTGCACCATGTTCTGCCAATTTCAAGGCAATTGCAGCTCCAATTCCTCGGGCTGCACCAGTTACTATCGCTACTTTATTCTGTAATAATTGCATGATTATAAATTTGATCGTTAACAAATGTAAAATAATTGCGCATGGCAACAAGCCATTAAGAGAAGTTTTTAGTTTTTTGGGCTATTCACCAAGTTAGATTTTTCGAATTCATAGTAATGAAAATAGAAAAATATTAATGCTAATAATACCACGAACACAAAAAGAAGAATACCCAAGTCGTATAATATTAAAAAGAATAGTGCAGTTAATATTGCAAATACTATTTTCATATATTCATCGCCATTCATAATACTAGTATAAAGTATCGCATGAAAAAATGCAGGTAAGGATATTACCATAAAAACTATCTGTGAATAATCCAGTACATTAAAGTGAAGTGGATATCCCTTCCATACAAATAGTAATTCGGGTAGTAATAAGACAAAATAGAATCCAATAATTTGAAAAAATCTTTTCCAAATGCTTATAGGTAGGTTTCTACTAAACAAAAGGAATTCCGTTTCAAAAGAACGGATTTGAAAAATAATGGTGGTATGCGCGGCAATAACAAGCAATATACTTAACAACATAGGACGAATATCATATCGATATGGTTCATAGAATTGTATAAATCCATAGAGATAAATAAGCGTAAATAGTTTGGTTAATAATAACATCCACTTTCTTTCTTGCCAGATAAAAAACAATGGATAAAGAAAGTATGGTTTAACGATTTGTATTGTCGGGAATCTGAATCTTAACAAAATAAATTCAATACTATGAAGCTGTAAACATTTAAAATATATCCGAACAGCAGCTATATAAAATACAAGATTCGCAGTGAAGATGATCAGGGCTTGTTGATATTGATGCGCTTTGATAGCTACAGCAATGATAATGATAACATAAGAAATAACCGGAAAATATACCTCAAAATGCACAAAACACATCCATCCCCATACTTGTTTCCTGGGTAGTCGATTCATACAAGTCAAGAAACTCAAACCCGGTTCCATTAAGCGTTTCGTGATATAATTAATACACTTGAGGGTATACAAACCCCATAAAATAATAATGATCAATAAAAATAGTGGGCCCCCTAATATTGCTTGGATAAGACCTAAATGAAATTCAATCAATTGACCACCTCTAACAACACCAAATAATAAAAAAAATAAAAAGATAAAGAATCCTGCATTCAGTTTATAGAAATGATTAATTAAAACCGACTGCAATATTTTAGCTATGATCCTCATTTGTCTTGAATGGTTGCAGTATGATTTTGCACTTCGATTACAGCAGTAAATGGGAGAATATTTTGAAAAGATTGATGAGAGGAAATAATAAAAGATATTCCTAATTCCTGATGCATTTTATTGATCCAATCACAAACCAATGCAACAGCTGCAACATCAATTGTTATAAGCGGTTCATCTAATAATATCCATTGTGGATTACCCACTAGTGCCAGCGCAATACTTAATTTTTTTAGCATCCCACTCGAATAGGATCCAACTGAATTCTGATAAGCATCAAATATGTGCAAGTCCTTTAACATTTGAATCGATTCTTTAATGCTTGCTTTTTTTGTAGAACAATACAATTCAACTAAATCTTTCGCAGTTAAAAAAGATGGGTAGATAGGTTCCGCTTCTGCAAAGTTTACCAACTTTAAAAAATCGTTCCGGCTATTTTTGATTGAAATGCCATCCAATAAAATATCGCCTTTGAAAGGATGCAAGCCCGCCACCATTTTCATCATTGTTGTTTTACCCGATCCATTTTCTCCTTTCAACCAGAAAAGTCCTTTTTCCAGTTGCAGGCTTGAAATTTGAAGGGCCAAATGATTGCCATAATATTTTTCGATTTGCTCAAATTGCAGCATACGCTAAGTAAGCTTAAATATCTTTGATCCGAAACAGATAACCATTTTTTATAATTTTATTAACCGCAATTCTTAATGACAAAGAAATAAAGTCGTGCTTTTTCATTTAATTAGATATTTTAGACAAGATGAATAGCATTCTAACCAGGAGAAAAATATTACTAATTGCCTTTCTAGTAGAGACTATTTGTGTTACTTATGCACTGAAACTTAAATTTTTAACTGGTTTTACAAGTGTTGCATTTACAGTATCTGGGCTATTCATGTGTTGGTTTGCTTTAGTACTACCAAGCCCTCAACAGGTACCTAATCAACCATTTGACCTTTCAAAAACAACCAATAAATATCGTTGGTGGATTCTTGCAATGACCTTGATTTGTATTATTGGTTCAGCACTTCATTGGATGGAAGATGCTCCGCTCGACTACCATGATGCCGATATGTTGCCCATCATAAAAATCATGAGTGAAAGATTCATTCATGGTCCGTCGAGCCACGTATACGATGTAATTCCAGAAATCTGGGGCGGAATGCATCCAATTTATCTTCCTGCTATGTGGATGCCATTCAGTATTCCCGTTTTTTTTAATGCAGACCCAAGATGGACCACAGTTGTTGCGTTATTTATTCTTGCTTCATTATTTATCTGGCGTATACAACCCCTGCATAGAAAATCAGGCCCCATATTTTTTGCTGCTTTCTTACTTATTTGGTGGCTTTTAAATGCACATAATTCTGGACTGCTGATTTATACTGAGGAAGGGGTAGTGATTTTATTTTACAGCTTTCTTGCACTAGCCTTATTAAGTAAAAATGGATGGCTTATTGGAATGGCCACTTCACTTTGTGTATTAAGTCGCTATTCATTAGTAGGATGGATTCCTGCGATGTTAATTTTTTATATTTATACAAAGGACTTCAAAAACCTTTTGCGTATTGCTTTAATGGGCATTTTATTTTTCATTGTTTTGGTGCTATTCCCTTTTGGATGGAACACCTTTTTAACACTTACTGCCATACCTTCTGAATATATTAGTTTTAGTGAAAGAGTCTGGAAGGATGCCCCAGTTGTATTTCATGAAAGTTTAGGATTTGCCAAATTTTTTGGACCCGGAAACATTGCACTACAACACCATTTATTAATTTTTTCTGCACTTGTATTACCTTCTTTATTTATGGTAGCCTGTCTTGCGCTTGTAAAACGATTTCATTTACAGAAAGACCATCTTCCTATTGCAACTTTAAAATTTACATTGGTAATTTTTTACACATTGGTAGACGTTCCATACCTCTATCTTTTTTATACCGGATCTTTTTTGAGTTTGTTTTTGGTAACGAATTTATTGGTTGGAGAAAAACCAATATGGACCTTAAAAAAAACAGACTAACTGTTTTTAGGTTCATTGATAAGTAGAAGGATCTCATCCACATACCTACGATCATTACTTAACCTTGGTACTTTGTGTTGACCACCCAGCTTGCCTTTGCTTCGAAGCCATTCGTGGAATACATTCTTTTCTAGCGCATGAACTAAGGGCATTACTAAAGCAATATCCTTATAACGCTTTGCTTCATAATCGCTATTCAAAGATTTCAAAGCACAATCTAGTTCGTAAGCAAAAGCATCTACACTTTCAGGAGATTTATCAAATTCAATCAACCATTCATGAGCACCCTTTGTATCATCTCCAAAATAAACTGGTGCTGCAGTATAATCATTTACAACTAATCCGGTTTTTTCACAAGCAATGGCAATTGCTTTATCTGCATTGTCTGCAATAACTTCTTCACCAAAGGCATTTATATACTGCTTTAATCTGCCACTTACTTTGATCTTGAAAGGAAAAACAGAAACGAATTGTATGGTATCTCCTACTAAATAACGCCATAGACCACCATTGGTACTGATCACCAACGCATAGTTTTTTCCTATCTCTACTTCTCCCAAACCAATCGTCTTTGGATCAGCTTTTCCGTATTCTTCCACAGGCATAAATTCATAAAAAATTCCATGCGCTAAAAATAACAGCATCCCTTCCTGATCGGGGTCATTCTGTGCAGCAAAAAACCCTTCGCTGGCATTGTATATATCAAGATAAGTAACACCTGGCCCAATTAATTTTTTAAACTGCTCACGATAAGGAGTAAAAGAAACCCCGCCATGACCATACAATTCAAGATTGGGCCATACTTCTTTTAAATTGGCTTTACCCGTAATCTCTAAAATTCGTTTTATTAGAACCATGGTCCATGTAGGAACCCCTGCTATAGATGTTACATTTTCTTCAATAGTGGACAAAGCAAGACTTTCAATTTTTCCTTCCCACTCATCCATTAGTGCTATCGATAATTCCGGAGTTCTGATCCATTGGCCCCAAAATGGTGTGTTCTGTAACAATACGGCACTTAAATCGCCATATTGAATCTCTTCATTGATCTTACTAATCTGGTGACTTCCTCCAATAACCAAACTCTTACCAGTTAGCAAATCGCTGTTGTTATTGATATTATAATATAGAGTCAAGAAGTCTTTCGCAGCTTGAAAATGACAGTCCTCTAAACTTTCATCAGTTATAGGAATAAACTTGCTTTTGTCATTTGTAGTGCCGCTACTTTTTGCAAACCAGCTTACAGGTGTATTCCAAAGTAATTGTTCTTCTCCTTCCATCAATCGTTCGATGTAAGGCTTTATATCATCATATTCTTGAATTGGTACAGCTTGTTTAAAATGGCGGATGGTAAAAATTTCTTTGAACCCATACTTCCTTCCAAACTCTGTATACTGTCCGTGTGTAATGAGGTCTTGTAGAATTTCCCGCTGAGCAGCTATAGGTTCATTTACCCATGCATCGATACGCCCTTGACGTAGTCGAGCTAATCTAGATATCGCGGGGCTGAGAATTTTCATACAATTAGTTACTGAAAAATAAGCAAAGGAATTGAAATTACCTTCCTATTATTCGTCAGAAATTGTACCGTTGTCAATTTCATTGGATGCATTAGGTACACTGGCTCCATTATCTTTACCCATATCAATGATCCAATCTTTTCTCTTCAATTCAAAATTGGTACCCAAATAAAGCCGACGAACTTTTTCATCATCCGCTAATTCTTCAGCAGTACCATGGCGAAATATTTTTCCTTCGATGAGTAAATATGCACGATCACAAATCGAGAGTGTTTCATTTACATTATGATCGGTGATAAGTATTCCGATATTTTTAAATTTCAGACGGGCTACTACACTTTGAATATCTTCCACTGCAATGGGATCTACTCCAGCAAATGGCTCATCCAATAAAATAAATTTAGGATCAACTGCCAAAGCCCTTGCAATCTCTGTTCTTCTTCTCTCGCCCCCACTTAAGCTATCCCCATTATTATCGCGCACATGGTGTAAATGAAATTCGTCTAATAGAGACTCCAGTTTATACAGACGCTCTTGCTTACTTAGTTTTGTCATTTCCAAAACCGCCATAATATTATCTGCTACCGTAAGCTTTCTAAACACACTTGCTTCCTGTGGCAAATAACCAATACCCATCTGTGCCCGCTTATACATAGGCAATTTGGTTATATTCAAATCATTCAAAAACACATCTCCTACATCTGGTTTAATAAGTCCCACTACCATATAAAATGTAGTGGTCTTTCCTGCGCCATTAGGGCCCAAAAGACCAACAATTTCGCCCTGCTCCACATTTACGCTTACATGGTTTACAACGGTTCTCCCCTTGTAACTTTTAATCAGATCCTTGGTATGGATGGTTAGATTCGTCATTGTAATTGTAAAAATAAGATAGTTGAAACGAAGAATAATACCCCCTTGCTTTATATTTTGTTATTCTTTGATTGTATGTTTGTAGCCATTTATACGTATGAAAGTAATTGACCATATCTCAAAAGCCAGTGATACTTTGCTGTCTTACGAAGTTTTACCACCATTAAAAGGTAAGACCATTGTTACATTATATGATCATCTTGATCCTTTGATGGAGTTTAAACCATCATGGATAAATGTTACCTACCACCGCAGCGAAACCATGTTCAAGAAAAAGCTGGATGGTACTTTTGAAAAAGTTGAAGTTCGTAAACGTCCCGGTACTGTGGGTATCTGTGCGGCCATTATGAACCATTATAAAATTGATGCTGTTCCTCATATTATTTGTGGTGGTTTTACTAAAAGAGAAACTGAAGACGCACTCATTGACCTTGATTTTTTAGGAATTGATAATGTGTTGGTTTTGAGAGGTGATGCTGCAAAAAATGAAGCTTCGTTCGAATCTGAACCAGGTGGAAATAACTTTGCAATCGATCTGCTCAAACAAGTGAGTAGTATGAATAACGGAGTTTACATTGATGAAGATATCAAGAGTGGCGGAAAAACAAATTTCTGTATGGGTGTTGCAGGTTATCCTGAAAAACATTTTGAAGCCCCTAATTTAGAAATTGATTTATTGAAGTTGAAGGAAAAAGTAGACGCAGGGGCTGATTATATCATGACACAGATGTTTTTTGATAATCAGAAATTTTTTGATTTTGTAAACGCGTGTAAAGCAATAGGCATCAATGTTCCAATCATTCCAGGATTGAAACCAATTACTAATAAGAAACAATTATCGGTACTGCCTAGAATTTTCCATGTAGACATTCCAACTGATCTCTCTAATGCCATAAATAAATGCAAGACTGACGCAGATTGCGAACAAGTAGGCGCAGAATGGTTAATTCAGCAAAGTAAAGAGTTGAAGCAATTTGGTGTACCTGTACTACATTACTATACACTTGGTAAGCCGAAAGTAATTCGGAATGTAGTGAAAGAACTTTTCTAAAATTAGTGCTTCAACTTTGTTGCAATCAAATCATCGAACTGTTGAATACTCAGTTGTTTGGCAATAATGCGCTTGTCTTTATCCAGTAAATAAAGGGTAGGTGTTTTAAAAACATCATACAATTGTTTGTAACTAGGTTGGCCTGCTTTTTCCTCAGCAGCTCTTGCAGTTTTTGTTTGATATACATGATACCAATTAAGTAGCCCCTTATCTGATATAAACTTTTTCCAGGCCATCATTTCGTTCTCGTAAATATTCACTGCATAGATTGCAACACCTAAAGCTTTCCATTTTGCGCGATACATTGAATCTAAGCGGGGTAGCTCTTCCTTGCAATGACCACAATTGGGGTCCCAAAATACTACTACTGTAAATGCTGCTTTGATACCATAAAGAGAAACGGTTTTACTGCTGGTATCTGTCAAATCCAATGGTGATGCAGCTAAACCCAGTTGATTAGCCATCAAGCTATAGGCTCTATCTGTAATAGTTTTCTTTGATGCTGTATTTAATAATACGGTATCGCCCTTGGCGTAAAAATTTTCAAAAAGATACAGAAACACTTTGTCTTGCCCCATAAATTCAGGACTGATATATTTATTCGTAAACTTAGTAAGTAAATAAGGATATATCTCTTTGCCGGTTTTTGCTGATAACAAAATATATTTCACTTCATCAATCAAAGAATCTGGTTCAGGTGAAACATAGTATTTAAAGTAATCGTCGAGTTTCGATTCAAAAAACGGCGTATGCAATAAACGATCATCATTAAAAACTACATCATCCCAAAAATGATCTTTTACAAAACGATAGGGATACAATGAATCTGGCTTACCCTTTACGATTGGTATCGTAGGCACCGTTGGTCTTTTCATCGTATTGAACAACATAGCCAATAAAGAAGTTGGATATTTTTTAATCAGGTTTTCACGATAAGCTTGTAATTCTTTATCTCCCTGTATAATCAGGTTCTTGTATTTTGTAGAGTCAGCATTTGTTTTTGACTGATGATAAGCTGCTTCTTGCTCTTGCATCAATTTTCCTTTTTCAGAAGAATATTTCAAATACTCTTTGAATAGATCATTATCTGGCGAACCTGTGATTAATGATCTATCCTTCTGTAAAGTATCCCCCACAATACTAAACTGTTGTTTGTTATCCATCAAAAATTCAAACTGAGGAGTCATTTGAGGTGTTACTATAAAATAAACTCCCCCAGTTAATTTATTCCCTTTGAATACACCCACACTTTTCTCATTTAAATAAGCAGAATCAACCAATGCTCTACCTTTTCCATAATAGCTGCCAAGGTAAACCATACAATTTTTAAGAGGTGTGAGGGTAATGGAAATCTGCTTCCCAGCTGTATTAGCTGGCTTAGCACTTACAGCTGTTTTGTTTTGTGCTTGAACAGACTGAATCAATATAATAAATACAAAAAATGATGTGATACGGTTCATACGATCTTGAATTGACTATAAAAATAGGAAAATTGGTCACAGTATAGGCATATACAGAACTGTAGTTTACATTTGCACCCGTGAGAAAACAAAAACAAAGAGTAGTATTAGAACAATTATTGGTGGAAGATTATGCTGCCGAAGGGAAATCCCTTGCCCGTATTGAGGGAAAGGTAATATTTATAGAAGGGGCAGTTCCGGGCGACGTTGTTGACGTACAATTGTCGAAAAGCAAAAAAGACTGGGCAGAGGGACATGTAGTTAAAATTCATACCTATTCAGAAAAAAGAGTTATTCCATTTTGCAGCCATTTCGGTGTATGTGGGGGATGCCAGTGGCAAATGCTTCCTTATGAACAACAGTTATTTTATAAACAAAAACAGGTTGCCGATAATTTAACAAGAATTGGAAAAGTAGCATTACCCCCAATTAGAGACATCATTGGAGCGGATCAAACTGAAGAATATCGCAACAAAATCGAGTATACTTTTGGTTCAAAAATATTTATCCCTTCCAACATTTTCAGAAAAATGAAAGAAGAAGGCTTATCTGTTGATGATATTCCTGGCGGCGCAGGTTTTCATGTTCGCGGATTCTTTGATAAGGTAGTGGAGATTGACAAATGTTACCTGCAGGAAGAACCTACCAATCTAATTAGAAAAGCAGTAGCAGCATATGCCCTTGAAAGGGATCTTCCATTTTATGACGTTAGAAAGCACCAGGGTTGGTTGCGAAATATGTTTATTCGTAATAGTACTATTGGTGAACTGATGGTAAATATTGTTTTTGGATATGAAGATGAAAACAATCGAAAGGCCTTACTAAACCAGCTTTTGGAACAATTTCCTCAAATCACCACCTTATTATATACCATCAATACAAAGCATAATGATAGTTTGTATGATTTATTTCCATTGGTATATAGTGGCAATGGTTATATTATAGAAAAGTTAGAGAATTTTTCTTTTAAGATTAGCCCAAAGTCATTCTTTCAGACAAATACACGTCAGGCAGAGAAATTATACCAGGTAACAAGAGAATTTGCAGAACTAAATGGAAGTCAGGTTGTTTATGACTTATACTGTGGTACCGGAAGCATCGGTATTTTTGTAAGCCAGTTGGCAAAAAAATTAATAGGTGTAGAAGTAGTAGCAGAGGCAATTGAAGATGCAAAAGAAAATGCCGCGTTAAATAATTTAAAACAATGCAGTTTTTTTGCCGGAGATGTAATAGATATCTGTAATGATACTTTCTTTGCAGAACATGGAAAGCCCGACGTAATAATTACCGATCCGCCAAGGGCCGGGATGCACGAAAAACTAATTAAGAAATTATTAGAAATCGAAGCTCCCACTGTAGTTTATGTAAGTTGTAATCCAGCAACACAGGCAAGAGATTTGGCTTTATTGGATGAAAAATATAGGGTAGAGAAAATACAACCTGTTGATATGTTTCCTCATACCTTGCATATTGAAAATGTGGTTCAATTAAAACTTAGAAATGACTGAATTCAGACCCAGTAGATTTGAAATCTTACCAACCGTTGTAAAGAATTTACTGATTATAAACGGACTTTTTTTTCTGGCACAAAATACACTTGGTGGTCAGGGTGCTGGTTTTTCATTCGAAAATGTATTTGCCCTGCATGCATGGCAAAGCCCTTTATTTAAGCCCTGGCAATTAGTTACTCATATGTTCCTTCATGGAGATTTTGGACATATTTTCGGAAACATGTTAGCGCTTTATATGTTTGGTGCGGTGCTGGAAAATCTTTGGGGACCTAAGCGTTTTCTTACCTTCTTTATTATTTGCGGATTAGGAGCAGCTTTAATGCATTTGCTTTTTTTGAGCTACGAATTAGTTCCAATGATGAAGGACTACACTGATATTCTGGTAGAGCGGGCTTCTAACAGTGGGCAAACTACTGCACTATTCAATTTCGGTATGAAACACCCACATGCGTTTGAACAGAATGCCGATTTAGTTGGAATAGTAGCTAACAATCCAAATAATGTAGAAGCATCAAATGCTTTATTTCAATATGTATCCAGCTACTATGAAGCCAATTTAAATACTGCTACACTTGGTGCTAGTGGTGCGGTATTTGGAATTCTGGCAGCATTTGTTTACTTATTTCCTAATACTTATATCTATCTGTATTTCTTAGTTCCCATTAAAGCAAAATGGTTAGGAATTGGTTACTTCACCTGGGAGCTATTTTTTGCGATACGCAATTCAGCAGGCGATAATATTGCACGTTGGGCACATGTGGGTGGCGCTATTGTAGGATTAATTATTGTAATGACTTGGAACAAAAAAAATAAGAAGAACTTTTATTAATTAGATACCGTTACCAGTAACATTATGTTTGAAAGATCAACAAAATCAAATCGTGGCATATTATTAGGACAGGATAATAATGCACTGGTATATTTAGTGGCTATTAATTTATTAGTATTTGTACTACTCACTTTTATAAAAATCATTTATTACCTATCAGAAATTCCTATTGAGTTTTTCTATAAGCAAGTATTCGATTGGTTTACATTACCAGCAATGGTAGACAGTTTTATTAGCAAGCCCTGGGTAATTTTTACCTATATGTTTACACACGATAGTATCTGGGGTTTGATTAGTAGCTTACTTTGGCTTTGGGCATTTGGATATATTCTACAAGATCTTACAGGAAACAATAAATTAATTCCCATATATATCTATGGGGGAGTAGCAGGAGGGGTTGTTTTTCTTATTGCAGTAAACCTATTTCCGGCACTAGCTAATCATGTAAACACAATCGGACCATTAATGGGTGCCGGTGCAGCAGTTATGGCTATTGCTGTAGCTACTACAACATTGGCGCCAGAATATAGAATTTTCCCTTTGATCAATGGAGGAATTCCGCTTTGGGTATTAATGGTAATTTTTGTTGCCATAGATTTTGCAACAATGGCTGGAAGTAATGCTGGTATTGCAGCATCGCATTTAACAGGTGGTGCCGTTGGGTTCTTTTTTATACGCCAATTGCGTCGCGGTAAAGATTGGGGCGCTTGGATGAATGATTTTATTGATTGGTTGAATGATTTATTTAGTCCAGATAAAAAACGACCTATCAAAGACCCTAAAGAAAACTTATTTCCTAAATCATTAGGAATTAGAAAAAATAAAACTTCTGTCACAACACAACAAAAGATTGATTCGCTTCTCGATAAAATTAATCAGCAGGGCTATCAATTTTTAACTGATGAAGAAAAATCTTTTTTAAAAAGTGCTAGTAAGGAAGATCTTTTATGAACACATTTAAGAAAATAGTTTTTACCCTTGGAATACTAGGAAGTATTATTTACTTGCTCACATGTCTAACTCCTTATGTGAATCCTAAACATGGGTATTTTTTTTCTTTCGCTGGTCTTTTATTCCCAATAGGATTATTCTTAATGATTGGTTGGTGTATTGTAAGCCTTCTTTTTTTTAGACGATATTCTTGGATCTTTTTTCTTTTGATTTTTGCCGGATATAAAAATATTATTACAATTTTTGGAATTCATCCTAATAATCATTTTGTTCAAGCAAAATCTATAAATCAGGTCCGTATCCTATCTTGGAATGTAAATAATTTTTTATCTCAGGATGTTTCAAACTCCAATAAAATAAATGAAATGCTTGATTTCATTAAATCAGCAAATGCAGATATTATTTGTTTTCAAGATTATTCATCTACCAATTTTCCTCTTGCAAAAGCAACAACAGAAAACATTAAATCGATCACAGGATTACCCTTTAGCTTTTTTAGTGAAACTGACCCGAATAATGGAGTCATTATTTTCTCTCGTTGGCCTTTTTTAAAACAAACCAGTATCCCTTATTACAATATCGATTCACCAGAATATATACAATGGGTTGAGATACAAACTCCTTCTAAATTACTTCGTGTTTATAATACTCATTTAAGTTCGATGGGCATCCATGTAGAATTAACGAACAATAATAATAGTAGTCGCCTGAAATTTGTTAAATACGACCAAGCTATTTTAATGCAGAGAGACAAATTAAGTAGAATTGCCTTTTTCGATAAAATGCATACCGTACAGGCTGATCTAGTCAAAAAATCGCTCGATAGTTGTAACATTCCTTTTATCTATACCGCTGATTTAAATGCAGTTCCATCAAGTTATGTATATCATCATATAAGATCTGGCTTAAATGATGCCTTTATTGAAAAGGGTTGGGGTTTTGGAAAAACATATGATAGTCTATCTCCTACTCTTAGAATAGATGTATTATTTACAAGCCCAGGTATCAAAACTGTACAATACTTTTCTCCTCATCTACATTTATCTGACCATTATCCGATTATCACAGATATTCAGCCATAAATTTGATTTTCATTAATTTTAGTGCATGGCTACAAGCTTTTTGCGTCGCACGTTTAAATCGTTTAGCATCGCTATCACAATTTTCTTGGCGGCACTTTTTTTAATTGCTTGTCTTTCTCCTTATATCAATCCAGCAAATTGGTGGCTATTTGGACTCACTGGTTTAATTGTTCCTTATCTAATACCTCTTCTGTTTTTTGCAATTATATTCTGGTTGATTGCCAAGCCTGTATATGCCTGGATCCCATTTATTAGTCTTTGCTTTGGTTGGCAACAAATGGAAGTAGTATTTGCATGGCATGCTGGTTCAGGTTTTAATAAGAAAAAAAATCCTCAGAATATTCGGATAGTTGATTGGAATGTTAGAAGCTTTAACGGTCTGAGTAAAAATGCCGATGCAAAACGACTAACACGTAATGAAATAGCAGAAATTATTACAAAAATGCAAGCAGATATTGTTTGCTTACAGGAATTTAATAGCAGCACACAAAGAGATTACGCAGATAATATCTCACTATTTACAAAAGCCTTTCCTTATTAT
>SESB01000606.1_pt1 | contig 25501 bp, 30 predicted proteins | sample 3171441 | NCBI WGS metagenome assembly SESB01 (sample SAMN06051867, study PRJNA518727) | freshwater metagenome | biome: subpolar coniferous forest; feature: holomictic lake; material: water; isolation source: holomictic Lake 227, 6 m depth | place: Canada: near Kenora, Ontario | collected... | reverse complement strand
GACGAATGGATGCCACCGTTTGACTTTGAGAGCGAAGATTCTGAAGGAGGGGAATACTAGGCACACATGGTGCCGAACTTAAGGGTGTTGCTATGGTTTCCAGCATCAAACAGGCAAATGCCTGCACTCAGACAATGTGACCAACTATCTCCAGGTTTTTCGTCTGCTAAAAAAAACCCAACTCCCACCCCTGTGTCCTCCCGTGCACTCGCGCGTAAACCCCACCGACATGGTCTGCTGTGCACGCGCGTCGCTGAAAATGAGTACGCTGTTCACGAAAAACTAATATATATATATGCATGCTGCATGCCTTTCAGTGAGATCACATACATGGCGACAGCGCTGAGCCTCATATCAAGTGCTGCCAAAGGACTCGGCAACGCTACTGGCTTGAGAACCAAAAAAGTGACCGGGGCCGCTGTCGTTGAGATGAGCCATCGCGCTGAGGAAGGGGCGGCAGGGGGGCGTTCCCCCCCATCAGGCTCTGAGCAGGCGATGGATTCGTCGTACCACTCCACCGTGCAGGTAACCGTTGAGGGTGTTGTTAATGAGGAACCTCCTCCTGCTCTGGAGACGCGTCCTGCTGCACCGTTTCGCACTATCCCAGTGAGCACCGGCCTCTCCCATCCTTCTGCCTTCACGCCTCGCAGGAACCCGCCGCCGTCGCCCCTGCCTATCCCTCCAACCGAAGCACTGCATCAGGCTGGGGAGGTGGAGCCCCCTGCTGTCCCGCAGCTTGGGGAGATCAACAAGTGGCGTACGGTGCTGACGTCCACTTTGACCATCCTGCAGGCAGAGAAGGTCTCCATTAAGGTATCCAAAAAGCTTGGGTTTCGTGGTGCTGGTCTGTTCGGGAGTGACAACGCAGCAGCACAGGCTCTCACGATGGTTCGCATGTACGGAGAGGGAGATGCAAATCCGCTCAATTCCACTGTGTGTATGCTGGACAACAACAGCTACCCCTTCCACATGCTTGGGGTCCTTTCGCTCGCCAACGGAGATGTGCTTCGCGAGTCCACCATCAAGGCATTCAAGAAATTCGACGACATCTGGACGAAGATCAAGGCCAAATCCATGGAACTGTACGATGAGGACGTCCTCAAGATAGTTCTGGCTGATGCTCTTGGACGGCATGCGGAGGACGCCCCTATGATCTACAAACGGATGCTGCTGATTTCTCACAACTCTGGTATGGAAGAGAAGAAGGCAACGTTGTTTTTCAAGTGGGTGGAGGAGCTCGAGGATTTGATCTACTGCACCTTTCAGGAGATGAACGAGATTCGTTATCTTAAGTTGCTTGAGGATGCAGTTGCGGCTGGTGGTAAGTCCTCGAAGAAGAAGCTCGCTCCTGTTCGCGAGGAAGATCGCGCGTTCTAATAAAGCGTGTGTTCTCTCATTGTTTTGTGTGGTTGGTGTATATAACTTGTAGAGTAACAGAAGGGAACATGAGCGTCACAAAATGGTTGGAATTTGTAAGGACTGACGTTGAGAAGGAAAAATCCTGGGATAAGGCTGTTGAAAAGCTTTCTAGCATGTCACGTCTCGATGTTGTAAACGTGTGGTTAGAGATTTTGAATACAAAGGGGGTCTCAGATCCCAACGAGGCTCGTGTCCTTCTGTCCCAGAGAAAGATGCTGCTTCGCGCGGCGCTTTCGGAGGCATATAGCAACGCTACCATATGGGGCAGTGGTGGGTGTGGTGGTTCTAGTGAATTGGTTGAAGACACCTTGGCTAGATGTATACCACTGTGCGAAGAGTTGCAACACGCATTTATTGAAATTGACAACACCCGTGATTATGCAAATATTCGTTTAGATGATACATCAGCGGAATCAAGAGATCCAATCCTCAGACCACCTGGGATTGGTCGTGAAAATGCAGGCGCACCAGACAACCGCCAGGATCCAGAGGTAAGATCGCAATCCTCATCCCGGCCACCAAGCTCCCAGGGTCAGCTCAGCGAACTGCGCGCGCTGCTGGAGAAGTGCTGCGACGAGCAGAAGGCCCACCAGCTGGCGATGGATGCCCGGCTGGATGCGATGGAGAGGAAGTTTGACGCGATCGCCACCACCCGGCTGGATGTGTTGGAGCAGAAGCTTAACGCGATCGCCACCACCCGGCTGGAAATACCGTTGGTCGCTGCGCAGCAGATGCAGGAGCGAGTGACTGAGATGGGACGGGGGTTGGACAAGCACGTTCAGGACATGGAGTCAAAGCTGACGGCGACGATTGAGGGTGAGTTGAAGAAGGCACGTGATACTACGGGGGATGAGCTGAAGCAGCTGCAGGCGCACCTCGACGAGCGGATCAACAATGTGAACACCTCCATCGATGAGAAGTTTGGGCTCGTGCAGACAGAAATGGAGTCAATGCGCGCGGAGGTGCGAACGGAGATGGACCACATGCACACGGCGTTGGAACAGGTCCCGGAAGCACCGGCTGCAGCAGGGGGTGATGCCGGCGGCGCGCCTGGTGTGAGACGACTGAGACGCGCCAGTTCTGAATCACCGCCAAGGAATCCGCTACTGCCTTTCAGAGCAGGTGCGGCACCAAACCATCAAAAGGCAGACAATGCCTTATACAGAGGGGATCCTACACGATCCGCCTTCGACTACGAACTGGAGCCCTGGGACACATAATTTATCTACCGCCCACCGCCCACCTCGCCCGCTTCCTGACAGTCACGATCTGCGTCTCCGTGAGCATGAGCGGCTCGTTCCTGTCGGAGATCCTGACCTTGATCCTGGGCTTCCCCGCCACCGACCCCACGGCGACACTCAACACGCGGCACGGGTTGACGTCGTGCACGGACTCGAGCTCCGCCTTGGAGAACTCCCAATCGACCCCCTCATTAATGAACGCGTTCACCGAGTAGCACCCCGGCCCGGTCTCGACGGTCCACGCGCTCAGCACCTTCTCCGCCTTCAAGGCCTCGATCGCCGCCGCTACGTTGCGCACGATGATTCTGTCCTCCACGTGGACATTGTCCATCCGCCGCCCGCCGCGCGCATTCCTAAATACACAGCCGGCACCGATTATAAAAAGGGCGTCCCCTGCGTGCGCGTATGGCCGAGGTAACCGCTGCAGCGCGCGCGCTCGGGCACGTGGTGGACGGCGTGGACTCCGACGTGCAATGGACGCGGGCCGTGGGGCTGCTGCGGGGGATGGACGCGTGCGGCGTGGCGCGGGTGTGGGTGCGGCTTGTCAGCGAGAACGCGTCGCTCGTGCGGTGCGCGCAGTGCAGAGTGGTCTTCGACGAGGCGCTCGCGGACGGCCGGAGCGTGCGGAGGGGGTACGGCGGTGTTGCACAGGAAGATGAGGACCGGGAGTCCACCAGCGACGATTGGAGCGGGATCTCATCGCACCCGTCCCCGCCTCGACGCCCGTACACAGCGCCGGTGCGAAGAAGCCCAGAGGAGCACTATCAGCCCCGACGGCCGCAATCGGCCAGGCTCCCGGGTGAGTCTGTGGAGTCCTACAATCAACGGCTTCGGGGCCCGGACACTCCTGTGAGCGACACCATGTCCACGACCATCAACCGAATCAGCCCACGCGAACCGCTGCCACCGCGTCCCAGCACGGCGCCACCGGCGCGGACGGTAATCCCACCGGATTTGCCTGTTGTTCACGGCCTGGAACCTCCCCAACCGGCAGCAGGGACTGGCTGGAATTGGCATCAATTATTCTTCAACCGTTGGCCATTCACCGGCCCGCCGCCGCAAACGGATCCCCACGTGCCGGATGGCAGGGCGCCCGTGGAGCCGCCACCAAGACGACGAAGACCGCATACAGCAAGGCCCCTGCGCCGAGCCTAGCCCGGAGGCGGCCAGAGCGTGCCGTCCTGCTCGATCATGTACCACCACTCCGAGCGCATGTAGTGGACGAGGAGCGGGGGGCCGTTGCCGTAGCCTGGGAGGGTGTGGAAATCCATTTTGGTGATCCTGAACGGGTTCAGCCACATGCCGACCATCACGTCCTCGCACCACGTGAGATGCGGCGGGATCGACAGCGTGCCGATGAACTCGGCGACGTCGTGCGAGAAGACGTACCCCTCACCGTGCATGTAGCCGCCGAACTGGAACAGACCGAAGACGGATATGAGCCTGGGCTGTCTTTCCAGCAGCAGGTCCTTGTCGCGCCCGGTGTACCATGACACATCCCTGTAGCGGCCCATGTACAGGCGCTCCGGCGGCAGCGTCGGCATCATCCTGAAGAACAGCTTGAGGTTTATGTACGAGTCGTCGGCTCCCCGCCACACGTACTTGGTCTGGTAGTGTTTAGTGATGTGCACGCACGTCTCGTACACCTTGCACGTTGTGGACGATGTGCCGTTGGGGTTGTTCAGCTCGTCCCCGAAGTCCCTGCACTCGGTGAAGAGGTACTTGGCCCCGGGGTGCTGCTGTACGACGGAGGTGTCCAGGTCCTTCTCGAGGCGCTCGCCTGTCTTGGTGCCAAACACGAAGATGAGGATCACCTGCGACGTGGTCCACTTCTCTCGTAAGAACTGCCTCAGTATCGGCCTTCTCCGGTCCTCCCATTCAATCGGCGTCGGCACAAACATCACCACGTCCACCTTCTTGCGATTGCGCATGGGCAGCGGGCAGCGCGGGTTGCGGTCGGGCACGTACACAAACGGCTCGCGGAGGCGCTGCAGGACGCGCAGGTAGATGTAGTCCACCAGGACGCACGCGCAGACGACGGCGGCGACGATCTGCAGTCTCCGTTGCATCGTGGGATGCAGGGATGCGTTGGTTTTATAGATACCCCGTCCACCGCACACGAAGGGGTCCCAGTATAAAATCCCAGCACCCGCACCCCGCATATGGCCACCCTCGTCTGGGCCGTGGAATCCGTGCTCATGGGCCTCTGGGCGCTGGTGCTGTCCGCGATCTTCTCCACGCCGTTCCACCGCTTCATGGCCATAAGCCACCTCCTGATCTCCTCGCTGACGGCCGTGGTCGCGCTGCTCATCGTCTCCCGCAACCCCGCACGCGCGTTCCCCGTGGCCCAGGCGTTCAACTGCGCCGTCACCGCGCTCGTGCTCGTGTACGTGGCCGTCCTGCTGCACCCGCCCTCGTACGCGGCCGCGTTCAACTCGCCCGACGTCGGCATCCTCCCGCTCGCGGGGTGCGTCGGCCTCGCGTGGGCCCTGGCGTCCCTGCTCTCGGCGACCGGCATGGCGCTCGGGGACAGCACGCAGAAGTCCACGCTCTTCCTGCACCCGTTCGGCTACCACCTGCCCGCGGTGCTGCCGTGCGTGTTTATTACGCTCAGGAGCGGCATGGCGTGGCTGTCGGTGATCGAGTTCATCATATGGGTGACGTTCGCTGGGGTCCACCTGTACGCAGCCTGGATCTCTCCCGGCATGGTCAGCAACGAGGAGGAGCCCGACGCCGTGAAGCCGTACCTGAACTGCTGCACCGGCATGACGTACACCCGCATATTTGCGTACGTGACCAAGCTCCTCGCGCGCGTGGCGTGCGTGCTGGTGCCCGTGTTGATGTGGCTGGCGTGCGACAAGACCGCTGATGTCAACGCGCTGGCCCTCACCACTATCATCATCGCCGGCATGAACTTCCTCTCGTGGGCGTCGGCTATGGACTGGCTGCTTGGCACCTACACAGCAGGGACCAGCACTAAAAAAACTGAATCTGCCTTCTACACGCAAACCGACTCCATCATCATCAACACACCGCTGCGGTGGAGGGACAAATTCATATGAAGGTTATAAAACAACCCCTCTGCCAGCGCCGAATGCGGCTCGCCACGCTGCACGAGGAGGATGACGAGGAGGAGATAAAGCTGTGCCTTATCCGCCCGATCATTGACCCCTGGCCCGCGCAAGACGCCCTCACCATGCCGCCGCTGCCCCAGGTCTACATGGCGCGCCCGTGCAAGCCCGCGTTCGACGACGCCATCGACCGGACCGTGGGCACCGCGGGCTTCCTCGGCGGCGTGCTGGTGTACTTTGGCTTCTGCTGCTGCCTGTGCTCGCCGTCGTCCCCGGAGCTGCGCGAGACGTACAACGGGCACACGCTGTGTGGTTTGGTCTGTCCGCTGCCTTAGAAGAATATGTAATGCAGGATTCTGTGCCAGTAGGAGTCCGCCTCGCGATCCCTGCCCTCCGGTGGCAGTCCGACATTCTGCAGCCGGCCCTCGATCAAGCGGAGTTGGAACATACCCAGCGGCGCGCCCGCCCATTTTTATAAGAGAACAGAAAAAAAATCAGCCAAGGGGAAAAAAAATATATATGCCACCTATCCCCACCACCACCATGCGCTTCTTCCAGGGCGAGGGCTACGCCGACTTCAAGGAGAAGGGCATGCGCAGGGTGTCCCCAGACCTCGGCAAGCACTTCGTCGCCGCGCAGACCCAGCTCATCACCCACAACCTCGAAAAGGAGCTCAAGCTCGCGTCCACGCGCTCGCGCCGCCAGGCCATGAGCTACCTCCTCGAGCAGTGCGTGCTCCTGTGCGAGGCCGCCCCGCTGTCCAACCGTCCGCACGAGAGGCGCAAGCTGCGATGGGTGTCCAGGCTGGTCGAGCGCGCGAGGAGGGCCGTGCGGCGTGAGAAGTAAAAAAAAAACACAGACCCTCCTCTTACTCATCCAGTAAGCTCATCTTCAGTAAAAAAACCACACGCGATGGACGACGTGTTGATCCTCATCGCCAACTCGCTCCTCACCCACCCCTCGCCCGACAACCTCCTCGCGTTCGTCAAGCTCCAGGCCACCCAGCGCGGCGTGTGGCTCCACTTCAGGCACGATCGCGAGCTCTGGGCGCGGCTCCTCGCGCTCCTCCCCACCTGGTCGCTCCCCGAGCACATGGGCCTCCGGCGCCGCGCCATCACCAGCATCAAGCTCCTCTCGTGCCGCTGCGTCGGCTGCGACCGCCAGTGGCCCCGCGCGTTCGTGTCCATCCAGGCCCGCATGTGCGCGCTGTGCTGCCGCTCACTGCTCATCTCGGACTTCCACCTCGCCTGGCACCACGGCATCGTCGACCCGCGCGGCGTCCCGTACATCGCCCGCTACACCAGGGACACCAACGTGCGCGTCCGCTTCTTCGTGAGGAAGCACTTCCCCACCCTCGGCGCGCCCAGGAGCCTCTCCAGCGCCCAGACCGCCGACTACCTGCGCCGCTGGCCGGGCGTTCGCGCGAGCGACGTGGCCGCGATGGTCAGGAAGATGGGCGCGTAGGCGCACACTCCTTTTTTTTTAAAAACCTCCCTTACCATGTCCACGTGTCACCCGCATCCACCGCATGCACCCAGCGTCCGCGCTATTTATTCTCGCCCTGCACACCGCCGCCATGCCATGGACCCGCACGCTCCAGTCCTCCCTCGCGACCCCGCGCCAGCCCAGCGTCATGGACGTGGTGGTCCGCGGGTGCCAGCGCATCATGCAGCAGCACCGCAGCGGGCAGACCGAGGCCTTCTACCACCGCATGCTCGAGGTCCACCTGTACCACAACGGGATCCCGTGCCTGAAGGAGGTGGAGTGCTTCGCCATGTCCGGCGCGGTGCCGGTGCTCGTGGGGCGCATCGACTTGGAAGTGGACCACACAACGATCCTCGAGCTCAAGGTCGCGCAGAAGATCCTCCCGAAGCACGTCCTCCAGCTCAAGAAGTACGTCCGCGCCCGGCAGGCCACGGGCATGGAAGTCCGCACGGCGGCGGTGATCTGCTTCACGGAGAACGACTCCGTCGAGATCCAACAGATCAACATCACGTCACCGTATTTCGCCAAGCCCACCCTCCGGGGGAAGTGAATCAGCTGCATACACAGCGTCTACGTAAAAAAAACCACACCTGGCCAATCTGCCAGGATGAACCTGTCGTAATGGCGCAACCCTAGGCCGAATATCAGCGCAGCGCCCAAAAACATGGTGCCAAACACCAAGTATGATATCTCGTGCCAGAACATATTCCAGGGGCGTATCGCCAGATCCGACAGCTCCTGTACATACCCAGGAAGCGGCCGCAAACACCACCATGCAAACAGGGTCTGCGACCGCTCCACGACACCGGCTGGCGCCTCCACGTCCTCTTGCACGGACAGAGCGCGCAGCCTCGCATGCATCCGTTGCCCGAGTACATAGCGGTATTCTGTAAAGTACATCACGTACACGTTGGCGCACTGCAGAAACAAAGCGACAGCCACAAACACGAGGAGCATTTTTTAACAGGACAGGTAAAAAAAAACGACTTCCCAAAAGCTGGCTCACAGCGATAGCATCGACCTCACTATCAGCCATGCCTTGATCACGTTCACCGTCCTGCTCCAGTGCACGCGGTCGTGCGTCATGTTCACCAGCACATCCATGCGCTCTGTGTGCACAAGAGTGGACGTCAGGTTGTAGGCGTCAACCGTGTTGGATATCCCACACCATCTTTCGAGCAGTGGTCCCACGTCAGTTGCAAACTTGCGTATCCCCGCCACCGTCTGATGTGGGAAGTCCCGCGTATCCAAACGGGCGTGGTTGTGAAGGTATATCACCTTGCTCCCATTGAACCCGGGTCTCGAGCACACCGGCTTGAACACGGCGTCGACCAGCGCGTGCGCATCATACACCCCGCGCATCAGGTCGTAGTTCATGTCGTACGGATGGTTCCCGAACCCCCACACGACCACGTCGTTGGCGCCAATCTGCGACCCCGCGTCCAGGTGGCAGAAGGCGTGGCCCGAGAGGCTGATGTCCAGCCCGCACACCCGCTTGTGAGTGGCAACCTTGTGCCTGCAGTACTTCTCCTCGAACTGCGACTCCCCGACACACTCGCGCCGGTCGTCGTCGGTCATGGCCCCGTGCTCGTAGTCCCCGGTCAGAATCAATAAAAACCCCTCAAACGCGTGGCGGACGAACGAATCCCCGCAGAACAGGATTCGCCGGAGCGTCCGGGCCTGCAGCGCTGCGCACAGCTTCTCGGAAGAGTTGTACCGCTCGGTCGTCTCCCGCAGCTCCCTGTAATACAACCCGCTGGGGGTGCACGCGAACGCGTGCCTTGCGCAGTACGACTGATCGCGGGTCCACACCGTTTGTATGTGGTAGGTGGAGACGTTGGCGTTCAAACCCTTGTGCATTAAGAACGTCTGGTTCATCGCCCTTGAGCTGTTTTGCGTGGTGGGCAAACCAAACCCACGCTCTGTACTGGGGATGACGTCAAAATAACCAAACACTGGTTGCAACGCGTACTTGCTAAAATACCCTCCAGCAATGGTGTTGACAACCACGATCAATGCAATGGCGCCCGTGCAGAATGCAACCTCTCTGTTCATATCGTTATGCAAACCAGAAATGGGTTTTATACACGCGCTCAGCCTCTGAACCAGCAGGACGCTAATTGAGCTTGATCCTGATCTCCGACATCGAGGGATTCTCCCTGAACACGATCATGTTCGCGTCCGGCGGCCGACGACGCACCTCGGGCTCGCACCGCGCCAGCAGCGGCTCCTTGGTGGGCTGGGGGGCTAATCGCCGTCGCCTCGCGCACAGCGCCCACCACACCAGCGCGGCGAACAGCACGCCCACGGCGCCCATGCTCCCGCCCACCGCCATGCTCACGCTGATCTCGCAGTTGGGGCCCACGTACCCGCTGTGGCACACCCAGTCGCAGTGGAACGTGCGGAACCAGTTGGGCGTGAACAGGTACTCGGCGTTGTCCGGCTTCGCGTTCGCGCAGTGGATGCACACCGTGCGGCCCTCGTAGATGACGTTGTTGCACCGCTGCCCGTACCACGTCGCGCTCCACTGCACGGAGATCGGGTCCCACTGGAACGGCACGATCTCGTACCAGATGTAGAACGGCCGCAGGCAGATGAACAGCATCGCGATGAAGCTCGGCTGGATCAGCGTCCGCACGTCCCAGCGCCCCACGCCCCGCGCGTTCCCCTTGAGCAGGTCCAGGTCGCTCACGTTGACGTGCTCGTCGCAGTGCGGCGCCCGCAGGGACTTGAGAAACTCCGCGTCGTGCAGCGACAGCGCCATGTCCCACAGGCAGCACACGTTCCGCAGGCACTGGCTCGCCGCCCACGGCACCCCGACCGAGAACAGCAGCGCGGGAACCAGCCCCGCCGCCTCGTAAAACCCGGTGAAGTGGATCTGACCCCCCTCCGCCACGGCGCTCACGTTCAAAAAATGCGCCCCGGCCGTGTGGGCGTCAGGGAGCATGCGGGACATAAGGGGGCTGTTTTGTACTCGGTCGCGGGTTATGTCCGTCGCGCAGTGGCAGCGCCGTCGGTCGGGGGGTCGCCGTGCCGCATCTCACTGGGAGCATCGCCCCGGGCAAATACGTCGAAGTCCACGGGACCCAGCATCTGGCGGACGAATCGTTCGAGATCGTCAACGCGCTGGTCCAGACCCGTGGAGGGGCCGGCGGCGGGCTGTGCAGTTACGCTGGCCCGGACCAGAGCAACAGCGTCGGTGAGGTTTTTCCGGAGGGTGTCAATGTCACGTCTGAGATCCCTTGTCGAATCACCCACTGCATCATCGATTCTTTGGTCCAGGTTTCCTGTGGCCGCGTTGATTCCAGGGGTAAACCGATCTGCAGGTATGGCGGCAACGGCTGCATCAACAGCGGCGTCGATTGCTGCCGGATCGGGCGCTCCTGGGGCGGTGGCAGCGATCCTGGCATCAATCTGCGCGTCCAGATCTGCTGGATTCATCGCCTGTATCCTGGCCGCAATAACAGCATCCATCGCAGCAGTGCTCATGCTGTGTATCCTGGCGTTGATGGCGCCGTCCATTTGCCCTTCCTGAATCCGCCTAAGCATCGCTGCATCGTTGTCAACGGGAGGCCGTGCTGTTGGGTCATAACGAGCCCCTCCGCCTCCTCGTCCTCCTCGTGCAGCAGCACGGCCGGATCCGGCGATGTCGCGTTGTATTCCAGTCAGATGGTCATTCAGAGTTTGCAATTCTGCTTGATAGCCTCGAAGAGCACCTGTTAGTCGCGGTACCTCAGCTTCTAGAGCCGCCACGCGTCCGTCCACCGCCGCAGTATCGGCTGCCCGCTGCACAGTCGCTGTTGCCTGGTTGGCGACGATGGTGCCGAGGGCCGTTTCTACACCTTGGGCGTCAGTAACATTCAGACCATTTTGCATTGCTAACCCATAATTCAGTAGTGCAGACATGGCATTTTCCAGTCCTGTTACATCAGTAGTTTGCAGCCCACGGTGCACAGCCGCCTCAAAGCCGACGATCCTCTGGAGCGCCGCCTGCGCAGCGGTGTTGTCAGCTGCCCCAAGCCCGGCGCGCAACGCGGTCACTGCGCCTCGTATTTCGCCCAGCGTTCCTCCTACATCGTTGCCAGTGGCGCCTGGAGCCAAACCAAGCCCTGCTACAATCGCCCGAAGAGATTCGTCTGCCGTTCTCAATCCTGCTTCCACAGCACCTAGTCTGGTATCATCCGCTGGAGCCCCCGCCGCCGGCCGATGTGCAGCGACTTGGGCTCGAAGTCCGTTTATCTGGTCCTGCGGCCCTCCTGGAGCAGCCATTGCATTCCGCACAGCGGTGTCAGCAGTTGCCGTCAGCCTTCCTGCCAGCGTGGTCTCCACGCGATTCATCTGAGTCGCCACCTCCGTTGCTATCGATCCGGGAGCCGGCCGCGCGCCGTCCCCAGCTGGCCGCGTGTTGATCAGGCCCAGGACGGTGGCGTGGTGGTCGTTCTGTCTGGTCGTTACGTCTGCGCTCACCTGCAAGATCTCTCCGCGCAGCTCCCGCCGCCAGGCCTGCATCGACTCGTTCTGTGCGTCCAGCCGAGCCTGGTATCCACTAACCTGCTCGGTCAGCTCGCTCCCGAATTGCGCGGCCTGGGCTCGTATTCCCGCGAGCTCCGTTGTATACCGCGCTGTCAACCTCGTCATCTCCGCCTGCAGATCCGCCCTGCCGAGCCCGAGGTCCGTGTTGTTCTGCGCGATGTGCTCCGCCAACCGCGCCGCCAGCGCCCGCGACTCATCCCGTGCGTCCTCCCCCAGGTGCTGCGCCACCGCGAGCGCGTTCGACAGCCCGTTGTACCGGTCGTCATCATCGCTCCCGCCGCCACCACCACCAACGGCCGGCCCCGCGACCCGCGGACAGTCCGACGGCGACACGACGATGAGCCGCGCGATCCGCGCCACGTAGTCCTCGTCCAGCCCGTCCTCGCCCTGGTGCCGCTGCAGCACGTAGACGAACAGCGCGATGGCGTTCTTCCGGTACTCATACTGCAGGTCGCGCTCGTACCGCGCCGTCGCCGCGCCCAGGGTCAGGGGGGCCGTCGCGCACACGTTGGCGCCGACTGCCAGGGCGAAACCCTCGTACAGCCTGTCGGAGCGGCGGAAGCGATTGGCCGTGCGCCGGTAGTCGTCGGAACGCGTTATCCCCGCCTGGCACAGGTGGAGGACGAGCTGGATCTCGGACGCTTCCACCTGCTCGTGCAGCCCCATGATCTGGAACCGCCGCCGCTGGAGGTTCATCCCACGCACGATCTCCAGCATCGAAGCCGCGGAAGCGCACACGCTGGCCTCGGACACCGTGGGCAGGAACCGCTTCTTCACAAACTCGTTCCAAGCAATGTCCTTGAACATCGCCAGGTCCGCGTCGTTCACGAGCTCGTCCTGGTTCCGCACCGACCAGATCATCGGCATCGGCATCTTTGACGACCCAGCCACAAGGTGGGCATACCGGTAGTCGCGCTGCACGAGCGATTCGCATTTCCGGAGCTCCCCGAGCAGCACGTTTTGTACCGTCGTCGGCCGAGCCAGCGGGTCCACCACCACCTCCGTGTCCGCGTTCACGTAGAACGGCATCCCGGCGGGTTGGAACTGCATGGTGGGTGCGGGGCGTGTGTCGGAAATACTCGGCATTGGTCACCTTGTCGACGGCAGGTTGAGATTGTGAAATCGAGTATATAAAACACATGCCACCAAGCTGTTGATGCTCAATGCTGCAACCTTGAGAGTTATGGAGCGTGTAACATCTGTGATCTGTAAGAACCAAGAGCTTGGAGCCGTGCTCGTTCCAGCAACAGCTCCTGTAATAACCGCATATGCAATCAGAACAAACAATAAGTTTACAACGCGTGATTTTGACGGTTATGCAGTGTATAATAAGCTCATAGACTATTCTGATGACGAATACATTACATTGGATGTTTCACAATACATTGAGGCTGGACAAACCATATACGTGCTGAATGTTTCTGGAGTTGGCTACGTTCACAGAGATGGTAAATTAAACGGCCATATCAAGAATAACCAAATGTGGTTTTTAACAAGCTCCGTAACAAATAAATATGGTGGTTACATAACATTTTTCACAAACGTCCCTGGACAGACTATTTACTTCAATTTCATTGCCAACGTGACACCACCCTACGTTGAGCCATGACGTCCCCTAAATAAACGCGCCCGCATGGCCTGCTATGGAGCTCGCCATCCTCTGCGCGCTCACGCTCTCGATCGTGGCCCTGCCCTTCACCGTGATGAAGCTCGCCCCGCCGCGCACCGGGCTGGCGCTGTACGCGCTGCTGGTCTGGTTCTACATCCTGGCGTGCACGGACGCGATGCGGGCGGCGTTCATACTCAGTGCTTGAAGTCGCTGGAATGGGTTCTTTTTATTTAAACCCTAACAGAACACTCAATCCGCTACTCCCCGTTAGCTCGAGTCGGCAGAGCATTGGTCTTATGAACCAAAGGTCCTGGGTTCGAGCCCCAGACGGGGAATCATGTTTTTTTTTTCATCTTGTGTGCAGGAGAAAAAAAAGGACAGAGAAAAAAAATGGACGCTGCCTTCGACTTCAACCTCCGCTTGTATGTGGATGACCTCAACCAGCGCTTCGGCCCGGACTACATCTCCGTCGCGCAGGAGCCCATCGTCGAGACCGCCATCTTCGACCACCACCCGACCCACCGCTGGACCTTCCTCACGAGCTCGGGCCACTACTTAGAGCTCACGCTGGACGCCCACCACCACAGCTTCATGGTGTGGCAGCACCTGCCGGGGGAGTTCAGCATGATCAGGGACGTCAACATGAAGGCCAGCGTGCACGAGAATCTGGCCCGGGCGTTCAAGGATGCGCAGTTGGAGGTTGCTAATGGTTGAGCATGATGTATACCATTGTATAAAAGGCCGTGGTGCTGTGCTTGCAAATGGCAAATGCAGTTGATGATCTAGCCACCTTGTTGAAACAATATAAGGAACTAGTGGCACACAGACCCACACCAACAAAGAGAAAGGACACTGTGGTTGTTCTATCCGGCGACATATCGGACGTGGACGGGTTTTACGCGCTTGCAAAGTACGCTCAGTCGGGGCTTGACGTTGTTTTTGTGATGAACTACCCTGCGTATTTGAATGTACAGTTCTCTGGCATAACAAACATAGACGCTGATTCATTTAAAACCCAAATTGAACAAAGCACCAAAAACAGCCCAGGAAAAGGGTATTCATATGGAACACAAGACGTTTTGAATAGCACAGAAATACACTATGCGTCCAATGAGCCCTGGTCAACGATGTATAGTGCGTATACAAGGCTTATGGCAACATGGAGAAACACTCGTGTAAATGTCCATTTCAAAAAAGCATTGACAGAGCTTTCATTCTTCCTTGCCAACAAAGTGTGGGATGAGGTGCAGGATAGCGATAAGGGCAGCCTTTACTTTTGCATTGGGGGTGTCAACAGCGTCAACCCGTTTCACGCCACAATAATCAAGAATGAGCTTTTTGTGTATGCTGATCTTGCTCTGGGGTGTGGATTTGAAACTGCTGTGCGCGTGGGCACCTTTACAGAGGGTGATGTCTTCGATAGAACAGGAACCATAGTACCAAATCCAACAACACAGTACCAACACATATATCTGGACTTCTCTGGCTCCATGGCCTTTTTTAACTCTACATGGCAGTCCAGCTTAGAGCCAGTGCTTTCAAATATCAGTGGTAGTTTCATGATGGGCGGCCTACATTCGTACAGTGCCCCGACAACAATGCCAGCTTGGCCCAACGCTTTGAACAGGTTCAGCTGCGCAACCATGAATCAGTTGTACCACCCTGAAAACACCGCGCGGTTTTTGCAGTTTGCTCAAAGCAAGCCCTTTTTTACCGTGTGCAACAACACGGTTGAGGACATGGCGACATTTTTTGATCCAAATAAAGTGTATCGGAGTGACGACGGATGGGCTAAATTTCTGAGGCAAAATGGCATGTCTGGGTGGTTTTTGCGCTTGCTTGCGAACACATACTACAGCTCACCATACAACCCCCCACGCAAGGCGTTCGACTATTTTTCAGCGTTAGCGCTTGTGGCGCATGCAAAGGGAACTGCTCCCAACCATCACAAAAGAGGGCGGTTGTTCTACAATGCAGAGTATGCTGTTTCGTTGGTAAGCAATGAATCTACAACATACGATGCTGCTGTTTGTGAATATGAACACCAGATTACAAACTTACCAGAAACAACTGATTTTGGAAGAGTCAAGAAGGATATCTTACAGACTGAGGTGTCAATATTGAAGCAATTGAGTAATACAATGCAAATTAGCGTGTCTGATCTCTCGTTTCACATGAACAAGTCAACGTACAAACTCGAGCTAAACAACCCTTCGTAAACCATGCAATCCAGCGCCTATATCACAATGCACACCCCGCCCCATGATGGACCGCCTCTGGCTCTCGACCCTCCTCATCGCAGCCTCACCCTACACGATCCTCCCCCTGCTCCCGCCCGTCGCCGCCGTCGCAACATTCACCGCCGCGCTGTGGGTGCACTGCCTGGTGCTCGCGGACGCGGTCGACCCCCTGCTGCTGGACGTGGGCGTGCTGGCCTTGTTCGGCGGCTGGGGGCTGGTCGCGCTGGCCCCGTGCGCTGAGGCGTATGCGGGGAGGCTGCGGGTTTTGGCAGTGAAGCTGGGGTTTTAGTATTTAGCAGACGCTTAAACCCTAAACATCCTGCAGCAGCAACACAATCGCCCCAGCACACAGCGCCGTCGCGCCCGCGGCCAGCCTGAGGTGCATGGTGCCGGCGACGGCCTGCGACGCGAAGAGCGCGGACTCCATCAAGTACGTCCAGATGGCGGCCTCGTTCCACTCCACCAGCACGGCCATCGCGCGGAAGTACGCCCAGTGCAGCAGCAAGAACGCAAACAGCACGCCCGCGGCCGGGTTGGTGCGGTCGGCCTCCTCCTTCCACATCGCCGTGTGCAAGCTCGCGACGGCCGCGCAGCGGGGGCTCGTTTCGCGGAGCCAGATGGTGAGCGCTGAGAGCAGGTCCCAGCCGGCGTTGGCGATCAGCATGAACGCGCAGAGCGGGCCCATTGTTGGTTGTGTGCTGCGCGCGGTTGCGTACGGCGTGGGTGGGTGGGGTTTTTTTATCATTTTTTTTATTCACTTCTCATCCGTCACAACCTGCTGCGTCGACACCCGCAGCCACCGCGCCTTCTGCCGGCTGTACCCGCACGCGCCCATGGTGATCAGCAGCGCGCTGGCGACCCCGAGGCCGATCCACGACCGCGACGACGGGAAGATGCAGTCCTGTCCGTCCCACTCGGCCCGCTCCGGGCAGATCACGCGGTGCTCGATCACGGACGACGTAATCTGAAATCGCTCCTCGGTGACCTTGCCCATCGTGGCCGCCGCGGTCTGCTGGAGGAACTCGCTCTGGGTCAGGGCCTCGATATTCGTCGACAGCCTCCCGACATCCGACCGCACCTCGACCACCAGCTCATACTCCGCCGGGAACAGCTGCGGCCGCTCGGGGCACAGCCCCTGGAAGCACTCCACACACCGCGCGGAGTCGCAGAACCTCACCACCTGGGACCGCGGGATCGCCGACGCGTACACCATGGCGAACACGCGGAACACATCCCCGGGCGCGGCGGTCGCGTACCGCTGGCGGATGCTGATGATCCCGAACGGGTACGTGGCGGCGTGGCACACGGAGTCGTGGGTGCGGTTGCAGCGCGACGTGGTGAGCTCCGGGCACTCGGCGCACCGCAGGCACTGGGTGACGTTCCCGGGGGAGTACGCGCCGATGTCGCACTCGCGGACGTCCGACCCGCCCTGGCACTCGAGCCCCGGGCCGCACGGCGAGCACAACCGGCCGTTCTGCTGCGTCCCCGCGGGGCACCGCCAGCACTCCCCGTTGACGTCAATGAACCCGCTCACGCAAGTGCAGTTGCCAGCGTCCACGCACCCACCGGCGCACTCCGAGTCCGGCCGGCACCGCGTGCAGATCGCGGCCCCGCGGGGCGAGTACATGTCCGCCGGGCACGGCTCGTGGTGCGACTTCCCCAGGCAGTACTCCCCGGCCTCACACGGCACGCACGCACCGCTGTCGTTGAACACCGTCCCGGCCGCGCACGGGCTGCACACCCCGCGGGACTTCATCCACCCCCGGTCGCACACGCACTCCGCCTCCGACGCCGCCCCGATCCCGGCAGTGTGCGCGAACGCCACGCACCCCACGCACCGTCCGGCCTGCGAGTACGTGTCCGCCGCGCACTCCCGCAGCTGCGAGCCGTCGCACTCGTACCCCGCGGGGCACGCCCGGCACGCGTCGCCGATGAACCACGACCCGGCCGCGCACCCGTCGCACCCGTTCCGCTGCGCGCTCTCGCAGAAGCAGTCCCCGAGCCACCCGGACCCGGCCGCCTTCGTCGTGTAGTTCACCGGACACCGCACGCACACGCCCTCCAGCGAGAACGACCCCCGCGCGCACTCCGCCACCGCCCGCGACCCGTCGCACCCGTACCCCTTCGGACACGGCGCGCACACGGCCCCGGACGTCGGCGTGCACTCCACAGCTAACAATGAGCCCTCACCGCATCCTTCGCACGGCTCGCACCACGCAGACCCGGCCCCGGACCACAGCCCCCGCGCGCACGCCCGCTGCGACCCGTTCACGCACGAGTGGCCCGGGTTGCACGGCCAGCACACCGTGGGGAGCGTGTCGGTGCAGGCAGCAACTTCGTACTCGCCGGGTGGGCAAGCGGTGCACAGTAGGGAGGCAAGGAATACGGTTTCCATGGGGTGGGTGGGGGAGTTGAATTTATATGGGGCTGCGGGGCATTGTGCTGGGGCAATGCGTTGATGCTATATAAAAGGGGGGGGGGTTTCACAGGGTGGGATGAATTCTCTGATAGAAGTAAAAGCAGCATTCACAGGGCAATTTCCATACTGGTGTGAGTTTGCAGTTGCAGGTGGTTCCTTTAAGGATAATGCCACAAGCTCAGAAACATTATTTGACAACGTTCTAAATCTTGTTGGATACAATCTTGTTACTCAACAAATAGGACTATGGAGTGTGGTTAGAACAGATGTCGCTGATGTTTATACACTATTTGTGTTTGCTGTGTCTGGGGGAAGCTTTCGTTCAAGAACAACTCTCATCAACAACTTATACAGCAAAACCGACAAAACTGTGAATATCAGAAACACTGCAACATCATTCGGACTGAGTTTTACTGTTGATAGTGGTGCATTCTATATTAAAAAAGCCAGCAGCGATATTGTGCAGGCAACTAGAGCAAATGATATTACTCCTCTTCCTGAAAGCAGGAAGGCGGATATTGAGCGTGCGTTTGCTGCTGTGTACCCAGTATACACCAGATTCTCAATTCAAGAAGGGATAGCATATTCCCCAAACGCAACAAGGCAAACACCAACTGCATTTGAACAGATCCTAAATCTTATAGGATATGACACATCACAGAGAGCAGTTGGTATATGGAGTGTGGTACCAGACAAGAACAATGTTCACTATCTCAAAAAATTCGTAATGATAACACACTCTTCAATCGATTTAATAAATGCAATTAACAGCATTCGAAAAACAAGTTCACCAGTGAGCATTACTTGTGATTCCTATGGGTTCTTTACACTTGTAATTGCAGGACACCCCCCATTCTATTTTCGTGAAGGAGTATCCAACGCGCTCACTGCCCGCTACCAGCTCGCCTCCACCCTCGCCCGCATCTGCCACCTGATGACACTGGCAAACCCCATCTAACGATACATAAACGCCCACCGAACACCGCCACGCACCCTGAGCATGGCAACCCTATATATCAAGGAAAAATAGCATCATACCAGAATGAAACAATGCATTTTCTTTTCGATCACGCTAATGCTGATTGTCACCCTGCTTGCGGTGGGACTATATTCATATCGATTAAATGCAACCCAGATGGCTGGCGACTCCCTCTGGAACCGCTTCTGGCTCTCTAGACGCCAGGGTTTCTACGAATCCAAGCTGGTACACGCAGGCAAACGACTCCAGCTGTGTGAAAACATTACGCAGCGCAGCCAGTACGTAGCGACTTCGATGATTACAACAGAAAACACGGACGAGAGTGGTTATGTGTGCTGGTATGTGATTGCAGCGCAAAAGTTAGCGTATTCACTGAGATCCTTTTTGCAAATGGACATGGTGCTCATGATACTTGATTCCAAGAGACGTATCACGCAGGCGCAGCGAGACTCGTTGGAGCAGAGCGGATGGCAGCTGTGCGATATTCCGGCCATTGACGCGCCGGTGAGCACGGGGAGCGTGAACAGATACCACAAAGATAAAATGTTCTCCAAGTTATGGGTGTGGATGTTCGTTGAATACGACGCGGTGATGTATACGGACGCTGATATGATCGCCTTGGCCTCGCCAGCTCCAATCTTCACTGATACAATCCCGTTGATGCGTAGCTCCAATACAGGATTAAGCATGTCGGGGTTTAATGCTGGGTTTTTGGTGTTACTACCCTCGAGCTCTGTGTTTCAGCATATGCTCGTAGCGATGCACAATGCAAGCTGTGACACGACGTACGCTGAACAGGACTTTCTGAACTGGTACTGGAAAGACACAAAAGCAAACCTGGTATGGGGCTATAACACAAATGCTGACGCCAAAACCTATGTGCACATATCAGCGCAGCTCAGTTCGCCGATACGGATTATTTTCCTCCATTTTATCCATAAACCGTGGTATGATGGGGTCCGGGATTGGGACGCAGAGAGTATCAGGAATTTTTGGCTGCGCGTGCCGCCACATGCGGGTTGCTGATCAGGTCGTAGGAGTATCCAACGCGCTCACTGCCCGCCACCACCCTCGCCCGCATCTGCCAGCTGATGACACTGGCAAACCCCAGCTAACGATACATAAACGCCGCTCCCACCACCAATGTCATGCAAACCCCGCTCTCCCCTGTTGACCTTGAACGCCTCGTGGACGCCCTGGTGGACCACTCATCGGAGGCGCGCCGGGGCTTCTGCCGCCGGATCGACCCGCAGCCGCCGCCCCCGCAGGACCTATCGACCCACGCGCTCCGGGAGCTCGGCGCGGACTTCCTGCGGCGGTTCATGCGGTGCAACCACACCATTGTTGAGGACTACGCGGCCTCGGACCACCCGCAGACCACCGCCAACTACTGGGTCTCGCGGCGGTACGGGCCCAAGCAGTGCCGACGCCCCGTGTTCCAGACGCCGCTCGCGGTGCGGGACATCGCGTCGATCCTCGCGCTCGTTGAACCGGTGGCCGAGGATATTTTGTTCCTGGGTATAGTCACCCGCGCGCGGTGCGTGCTGGCGGACCTCCCGGGCCACGACTCGACGCACTACGAGCTGTGCAAGGCGCGCATGCACGAGCTGGACTACTGCCACCCGCAGAAGAACCGCCACCTCGTCCGCGAGATGCGCCGCCGCGCCGCAGAGCTGCTCACGTCCTACGTCGACATGGAGCCCCTCCAGCGCACCGCGGTCCGGGAGCTGTTCTACCCGCTCGGCCGCCGACGGCTCGTGTCCCCGCTCACGCTGCACGAGGTGGTCGCGCTGTTTGATGAGCTCGACCTCATCCTGGGCCCGCAGCTCACCGAGGAGCTCTTCCTCCTGGGCGCCGCCACCGCCGTCCGCAACGTCATCTTCCGCCTCCAGGCCAAGGCCGTCCAGCCCACGTGCCAGCGCCGGTACCGCCTCGAGACCTACTACCGCCTGCTGTCCGACATCATCCACGCCCGCCAGTCCCGCTCCGAGAACCGCTTCTTCCACGGGCCGCTGTTCCACGCGCGGTTCGACACGGTGCGCTGGGAGGTGATAAACCTCGCGCTCGCGTACTTGCCGCAGGCGTGAAATAAAAGCACCGCCAGGCCCATACGGTTGCCACATGTCCATCCAACCCCGACATGCTGCATGTGCAAATACAGTGGGGAGTGGCCCTGCTGTTAGTCGCCTCCATCCTCCTCTACATGCGCCTCGACTCCCCGCTCTTCATCACGCGCCTCGAGCCCGTTCCCAAGGCTGCAAACTGCCCAAACACCACACCCTGCAGGCACGACACCTACACCCACGCCGAATACAAGCAGCGGGTGGTGTGGCTCGAGAAGTACCTTGCCCACACAAACGCACCCATCGTCGAAGGGCACTCGGCCCAGATGGAAGCTCAGCTCGCCGTGTACGCGCGGCTGTTCGGCCGGTGCAGCGTGCAGCGCATCTCGGAGATCGGGTTCAACGCCGGCCACAGCACGCTCGCCATGCTCATGGCCAACCCCGCCGCCAGGATCCAGAGCTTCGACCTCGGCGAGCACCCGTCCGCGCGCGCGGCGTTGTCCACGCTCAAGCGGCAGTTCCCCACCAGGGAGCTCGACGTCGTCTGGGGCGACTCCCGCCAGACCGTCCCCGCGTTCGCCAGAACCTACGCCGGCCCGAGGTTCGACGTCCTCATCGTCGACGGCGGACACACCTACGACATCGCCCGCGCCGACGTCCTCAACATGCGCGCGCTGGCCCACGCCGCCACGGTGCTCGTGGTCGACGATACGATTTGTGGCGAGGTGCGTTAACCATACCAAACACAACCATAACACTATTTATCGATTATTGTATTATAATTCATTGTAATGGTATTGTTTGGTTGTGTTTGGTAACTTTTGAAAAGCAGGGGTTCTGCGTCGATAAGGTCCTGGACGACCTCGAGCGGGAGGGCGTGATCAAGGTCACCGAGCGCGTGCCGCTATCCTTCTACGATCGGGGGATGACGCTGGCGGTGTTTGTGATGTAAATTACTTCGGTTTTTTTTATATGCAGGTATAAAAGATCCACACACCACAACCACACACCCAGCACAATGGTCCAAACCCCCGCCCCCGGCCGCCACCTTCTGCGCTTCCGCGTGCTGCAGGACGGACTGCTCTCGTCGGTGCAGATGGACGCGCGCACGCACAACAACATGATCTCGCGCTCCCAGATGCGGAAGCTCTCGAGGCAATTGGCCCGGTGCACGGTGCTCAGCGCGCCGAACCTGAACCGCATCAAGGAGAGCATCAAGGACGCCGTCAACCTGTGCTCGCAGCGCCTCAACGTCGACGTCACGCAAGCGCTCCGCTTCAACCCGCGCCTCGTCGCCAAGTCGTACCTGCAGGCCGTCCACTCCGCGGGGTTCCCGGAGGACCAGGTCCGCGCGTCCAGGGTGCTGGTCTGGCGCTACGAGGACTTCCTCAACGCCGTCGAGCACGTGGGCTCGATCGACCAGATCCCGGAGATCGACTGCGAGAACCTTCTCGAGGCCGTGCAAGCGCACATCCTGGTGTTCGGCGAGAACACGCCCGCCACCCCGGAGGAGATCAAGGAGGCGCACCTCGCCCGCGTGGAGTTCCTCGTGTTCCACCTCCGCCGCCCCACGCTCCACCCGACCCAGCGCCAGCACTTCCGCTCGGAGCTCGTTGTGCTCTGCGTGAAGCTGTCGATGGTGCCGGGCCACGACGAGGACGTTCTCGCGTTGTTGCAGTGAATCACCAGCACATCTGCACCGCGGCCGTGAACTCAAACGCGCACACCGGGGCCTCGCGCCCGAGCATCGCCGCCCGCACCCTGGTGGCGACCAGCTCCACGTCCGCGCTGACCCGCCCGCCGCCCTCGCCCGCCGGCACGTCCTCGACCCGCGTGTGCGACGAGAACCACCGCGCGCCCTGGTAGCCGCACTGCTGCGCGTACCACCCCGACAGGAACTCCCGGACCTGGATCTCCACCACCGACACGTTCGTCCCCGCGGCCACGACGTTGGCGAGGTTCGCGCCGTGGGGGCCGACGATCACCGCCGCGGTGCGCGCGAGCAGGATCTGGTCCTTCCACCGCGCGAGCGTCCCCGGCCGGTCGGTCATCACATCCCCGGGCAGCGCGCGCGCGAGGTCGTCCCCGTTCACCAGCTCCCGGTCCGCGCCGGGGTTCCGGTTCGCCAGCCACACCGCGAGCGGGTTGCGCCCGGGCAGGCGGCCCAGCGTGGCGAGCGCCAGGAAGTCAGAGTACCCCTGCCAGTCCGCGGGCGAGAAGAAGTGGTGGTTGCAGCTGTCCACCGGCAGCTCCCCAAAGTGCCCCACCACCGCGCGCTCAAAGTACATGCTCGTGCCCTGCAGCGACTCCACGGTCCGCTCCCACGGCGGGTGGTCCGAGTGGACCCGGTACCCCTCGTGCGTCGTGGTCTCGCCGTCCAGGTACAGCGCCCGAAGCTGCGGCCGGATCACCGCGGGGTCCCACGTCGCCGTGTGGAAGCGCCGGAACGCGAACAGGTCCTGGGGGAGCGTGTCCCGCATCATGTGCGCGTACGCGTGCGGGTAGATCCGGTGGTGGATCACGGTCAGCCCGCCCTTCCAGATCTCCGTCGCGTGCAGCACGTACGGCGCGCGGAGGATCGTGATGCTGCGGCCGGTGTGGTGCTCGGGGACGGTGTACGGCAGCGGGAACGCCTGGAGGTCCAGGGCGTAGAACTGGCCGTTCACCAGCCACAGCCCTTCCACGTGGCAGATGAACTGCTCGTGGCGCTGGGGGCAGGAGCCAGGGGGGGGAGGGATGCACTGGGCGGCGGCCGACGGGATCGCGAGGACGAGAAGCAGCAGCAACATGCGCGCAATCGTCAGGCGGCTCAGTATATAAAGCGCCCATGCGCAAAAAAGAACAAACCGCGCTCGCGATGCCCAACCAAAACCTCGACTGGACCGGCTCCATCATCGGCTTCTTCCTCATCCTTGGCTTCTTCGAGCTCCTGTTCCTCAGCGAGTACTACCGCATCGAGAAGAAGAACATCGAGCTCTACGACGGCCTCCAGGGGTGCCTCGCAAAGAGCATCAAAGCCACCGACACCCGGCTCAAGCAGCTCGACGCCGAGGACGCCTACGACAGCAAGATGAAGCGCGAGATCGAGTACCTGCACAGCGTGATCCGCGAGATGCAGAACACGATTTACGAGCTCGAGAAGCAGGCGCCCTCGGAATAATAAAACCGCTTGCGTTTCCACTCTCTAGCGTTACCGTATTAAAGCAGCGCCAGCGACGGCGGGTATGAGCGTGACGCTGCGGGTGAAGCCACAAGAGCGCAGTCAAAGTGTAAACGGCGTCTACACCCGTATTTATGATTTCACCGAAGCGCAGCAGCACCTGGGAACCCTTGAGAATGCACCAGGTTTTAATCGAACACGCGTACAGCAGGTAACTGTTCTGTGTATTGCCGATCCTGCGTTTCTGTTTATGATTACGACCCCAAATGGAAATTCCTGGCGGTGGAGCGGGAGAGAAGAAGACTTGGCGAGAGTCGAGCTGCAGTGGAGAAAGTTGAGGAATGGAAACACAGACGTTTTGTACATCTATTCTTGTCAGGATTTTGACATTGCTCTGACAAATTACTTTTGGGAAGATGGAAACCCAACAGGGCTTCACAATGGTAATTCAGATATATACTATATCCACTTTAGGAGGGTGCGTGACGCGGGCTCGCGATTCTGCGCGGTGCTTCAGGACCTAAGCGAGCGCGTGAGCCAGCTGTAATCACGCTACTTCTTCACCACCCGCTCCCAGCTCCAGTACTCCGGGCTCGCGGCGGCCTTGTCCTCGTCGATGGCGCGCGTGGCGCTGAGCTTGTCGCGCTTCTCCACCCCGTCGTCGGGCACAACCACAATGTGGCTGCTGTGGTCGAACACCGCCAGCGGAAGGATGTGCTTGGAGGCGTCGGCGACGTGTTTGTTGTACTCCTCAATCACCTTCCCCGCATACGCCGGCCGCGTCTGCCAGGCCAGCGTCGCGAGGACGTAGTGCGTGTTGAGGCGGGTGGTGCCCTCGGCAGACCGCCAGGCGGCGAACTTGGTCAGGTCCGCGATGTTGATTTTGACACCCTTGTACGCGAAGCAGAAGCACACGGGAAGGTCGATCGTCCGTGCCCGGAGGTTCCAGACCCGCAGAATGGTACCGAGGCACGAGATTTCGTACACGTCCCGATTGTCGGCGAGCTTCCGGAATTTCCCACGCTTGATCTGCTCATCCTGCCCAGCAGCAGCGGACATCATGCGCGAGGACACCTCGGCCAGGGACTCCAGCGATGAGATCCTCTTCTCGGGCGGCTTCGAAGCACCAGCGTCAGCTGATGGCTTGGGCGCACCTGCGTCGGCTGGGGGAGCGGCCGCACCAGCAGAAAGGATCTTCGAGAACTCAATGCCGTTGTTGATGATCGCCAGATCCTGCTCCCGCAGCTTGCGCTTGGGCACCACCAGGTGCAGCTCGCCGTCG
>SESB01000604.1_pt1 | contig 25581 bp, 21 predicted proteins | sample 3171441 | NCBI WGS metagenome assembly SESB01 (sample SAMN06051867, study PRJNA518727) | freshwater metagenome | biome: subpolar coniferous forest; feature: holomictic lake; material: water; isolation source: holomictic Lake 227, 6 m depth | place: Canada: near Kenora, Ontario | collected... | reverse complement strand
GTGTAAAGTTGAATCAAGCATTCCTATGAACACAACTTGTTCAATTTCATTGAGCGGAATACTTGATTAGATTTTCAACCGCCTTCATCCCGGCTGCTTGCAGCTTTTCCTTGTCTTTCGCCATAAGCCCAAACGACACCGTCATGTAATATTGGCCCTTCAGAATATGCAGCCCCGGAGGCATCAGAAAGTTATCATCCCCGACGCCATCGATCTTAGAGGCATCTTGTACCGCACTCTTGGTTGCTTTGAAAATAGATTGAGGTGTATTGCCGCCCTCGCGTGACTTTTTGTCCATAAAGGCCATCTGGGTCAAGCCTACCTGAAAGAATGCCCCGTCTTTCTCATACACGCACAGCTTCAAACCGACCCGAGGCTCTTCTTTGACGGTACACTCCCCCAAACTGACACCTGTAAGCGCCTTGGCATCTTCCTTGGTGATGATCATTGCGGGCTCAATCATTTTGGCCCCGACACTTCCTGCTTTTTCCTTAGATATACTGTCACAACCACACATCTGGCAGAAAGCAAGCACCATGCAGGTTGCAACCAAAAACATTTTTCCCATTTAGCACCTCTACTTTTATGAATCCCATTTAAATGTACAACCTACTATATTGTAGGGAATTTTTGACCCAACACCGCGTTCAGCGGGCGCGGCGGCTACGAACATTGAATTTAACAAAGCCTGTCCTCCGCGCTCCGCTGGAACGTATTGTTAGGCTGGGTGCGTTTACTGTGGCATAAGCCTGCTGTTGGTGATCCTGACAGACAATACGTTTCCATAAACCCAATCATTCTCCGCCTGGCTGGTAATCGTCGCCAAATGCCCGCCCAAACCAGCGCAAGCGGTTTTAGCTGAATTCCAGTTTAGAAGCATGTACAACACCACAAAATGCCTGGCTGAGCGCGCCTAACCTGCAATTGAGCTGACGGGGGGCGAGCTGCGATAGCTTTTGTTACAAAATGGCCTTTAATGAGACTGATAACCCACAAGGCGCAATAGTCTCCCCCGTTCAACTCTAATTGACTATTTGGGCGGTGAAGTAACTTCAGGAGGGAGGGGATTCGTGATCATCTACGGCCTCGATTATAGTGAGTTCCGCGATAACTTTACACCTCTGGCATCTCTACTCCTACTCCAAGATGATTTTACTTAGCTCATAAATCTCTTCCCATGTGGTTTTGCACTCCTCACATGCGGCGCTAACACAATAAGTACCATTCCTTTTTTCCATGTATTCTTTGTAAATGTGATCGTGACCGCAGTTGGGGCAAACAGTGCTATCTTCATGTATGTACTTGTCATCCTTATCACAGTCTTTATAAAATGAGAAAAGAGCTTGTTTACAAGTTTTACATATAATACATACTATGCCTTTCTTAGTATCCAATCCCATTGTGATTTCATGTCCAATATGTTTTACTAATTGGCTGTAACAATAAATATTATCCATCTTGGTTCCTTTACTTTATTTAAAGTCCTAAGAAATTCTAAGAGTTGTATTTTTGTTATCCAAAAATTAAATTTGGAAATGCACTGCGCGCAATAGTGAGCATCTTTCCGGCAATTATTCCTTTCTTGCCTGCCGCATTGACATAAACTCGAAAACTTGTACCCTTCTTTAGGGTGACAAGAAAGTAATATTGATCTTCATCAACCTTGGCTGATTTTTTTCTTCTTCTTACCAAAGTGCTAAAATCATTTTCTGTGAGACAGCAAATCTCCCCATCTTCGACACAAACCAGAGCAAAAAAAATGTTGTGTTTTCCCTTCTGGATTTTAGAGATATTTTTGATGTGCTCTTCGTTGAATGTGAAAACGTATTCACCAGAATCATTTGGTTCTGAAGCATATTTACATAATACGGCTATATCACCATTAATCAGGAAGCCATTGTTCACCCGATTACCTTCAATCTTCAGGGTGTTTATTGCTGTAAAATTGGGGTGTTCAGCAATTTGCATCACTGCAGCGCCAACATTCTGCTGTTCAATTCGAATTTTCAAATAATACCTCCATTTCTTTGCAAGTAGCGTCTAAAATCAGCGAAAAAACAGAACCCGTTCAGTTGATAGGTTGGACGATGATGAATCTGTCTGATTTCGATATCCGCAGTGCTTCGATATCTGCAAAAATTCGCGATACCTCTTGTCTGCTCTCAATACCGTTGGGCGGAGACAGCCTCTCTGGAGCCGCTCTATAGTCGCGAGTTCTTTATATTTTCGAGACACCTCTGATGCTACTTCGGCAAACTATTTCTACTCTTGTTTGTCGCGATTTCTTCCGGCCTACAACGCACAACACCAAGCTAACTGGCGTGCGGGCCTTATCGCACGTCCTGAGTGATTTGTTAGGCAACTTTGGCTTTTATGGATGTCCCAAATCTGTAGTTGTCGACAGGATTTACGATTCTCCCATCCCCGAAGCATCACTGCAAGACAATCTCTTGGATTGGGCAGTTGAAACAGGATAGGCAGTGGTAGTTGGGTGACTGGTGGAACGCCTGCAAATCAGAGAAAAGGCACACTCCGTCCCCCTCGGGTACATCCGATAACTTCACTACGTCATCCTTTGCCATGTGTAAAGTGCAGCCAATGGTTTGAAGAGCGCCTAACAACGAATTCAGTGGCGGGCGATAGCCAGTCCACTGCAATGACGGGTTATGCGCTCTGCCTTCTGAACCGTTATTTATAAATCCGTTAATGGCTCATTTCAGGTATCAGTCAGTGTAACTCGAAAGACAGATGAGCAGTCTGCCTCGCCTTAACCGATACACGTCATCTTCTTACATCCTCATGTTTGTAAACTGATCGGTCAAGTCACAATCAAAAAACATCACTTCCCTGGTATGTTCACAGTTAATACACTTCATCATGTGTGCCTATATCAAGCAACACAATAACTTCACTGCTGATTTCGCTCTTCCTCTCAATTGAAAACACTATCCTGCAATCATATCCGCATATACACGCATATAATCCCGACAACTCGCCATCCAGCTTATGTGTTCCCAAATGTGCCGCAAACACATCTTTCTGCATCTGTTCCAGTGTTTCTCCGATATGCTTTTGTAATTTTTTGTTCCGATTGACAAATTTGCGAAAAATTCTTTTAAATTTCGGAGTCAGAACAAACTCTCTCATGATTCAGTTATTCCATCTGATGTTATGCACAACTCCGATATGATTTCCTGAACAGATTTCGGTTTTAATCTGCCTGCATGGAAATCAGCGATTGATTTTCTTGCATCATCGGCAATTTCCCTGCGGCGTTTTTCAAAATGCCGACGATAAAAAATATCAATAAGCATTTCCTGCTGTTCTGTCGGTAGTTGCCTTACAGTATCAATTGCATAATCAAGGGTAATCATTTTTATCCTCAAAACTTGTTACGAGTTAATATAGAGCATAACAACAAGTTCAGTGGCGGGCGATAGCCCGTCCACTGCAACGCTTGGTTACGCGCTTACTCTCTTTCTTAAATAGTGTCTAAATCCCATATCTTCTTTGCCGCTCCGATAATTAAATTTTGTCTCTTTTCAATTGCTTTTTTATCCCAGACAGGATTATTTTTATCTGAAATAAAGATTGCGATTTCTTTTTGTTGGTTTAATAAATTTTCTCGTCCATACGATTGAAGTTTGTCGCTAAATGGTTTGTTACCTATTGAACTATTATGGGATTGGGAAATCAACAACAGATTGCCTAAACTATTAAGCCAATTTCCTGATACAATCCCTTCCTGTGGATTTCCCTTATCTTCATAAATTCCGTAACCGTTTGCAACTGGGTCACCATTTGTCGGTGTTTGCGGCGCAATATGTTCTATGCTCTCGTTACGGATTAAATCTTCAAACGATACTTTGTGAGGTTTCGGGTGATTATCATCACATAAGTAGAGTTCGTATTTCCAAAGCAGATAATTATCTATCCTGTTTTTATAAAAGTAGCCGCTCAGATAGCTGTTCATTGACTGGTCATTCCAATAACTCCACCATCCGTTATTCTTTAAATTATCAACTATATTCCTGATATTTTTGTCAATATCTTCTGTTGAGTTACAATTTATCAAATAGTGGTTTAGCCGTGATTCTATTTCTGCTCTACCGCCACGGAGTAAATATCTGAAGGTAATGTTTTCAAAAAGTTTGATTAAACGGTTGATTGTCTTATCATCGGCGTTCAACTTATAGGCTTTGATTATAAAAGGGTAAACTAAAGCCATATTATTAAGATAACGCAAGTCTCTGGTGTAACTCTCTGCGCTTTTTTCAATTTTCTCTACGGTCTGAAAAGCTTGGGATAAGCCTGATACAAACTCCTTTATCCAAACTGCTTTTTCTGTGGTCAAAGTGGTGATTTTTTCTTTAATTCCTTTTATAACTTCTTCGCTGTAAAACCCTTTCCCGCTCACCACGCGCCAATAGTAATTCAGCACTTCATCTTCGTCAATTTTTATGCGGACAATATGTTTGTAAATTTTCGAGAGTTCATCTTCAAGGTATCCTATATTTTCCTCTATTTTTTCTTTGGTGCTGCTTGAAAGATAGATTTGCAGCATAAAATGTGCTTTTATTATTTCAAGATTGGAAAGTTTTTTCCCTCTGTCATTCTGAAAGGCAAAAATCTGTGTCGCCTGTGTTTTATCCTTAACTACATATTCGGTAATTGTCGCATTTTCAACAAGTTGACACCACCTAATTAAAGTTTCAACAGTTGCCTTTGAAAATTCTTTTTCAAATATTTCTTTGGCTGACCTGATTCTAACTTTTGAAGCTGTGTCAATTTCCTGAGAGTGACTGTCCTTAGCTTCAATTATTTCCTCAATAAAAAAATTGTTGTCATCTTTAACTGTCTTGAACTTCTGAGTATCCTTTCGTAAATCCTTCAGATAGTAATCTGTAATATCATCTAAGTCTAAATCTATCTTTTCACCCTTTATTTCTCTCCTTTTTAGTTCTTTTTTTAACACGCTGAAAAAAATGATTGAAGTTGTCAGCCTTTGCTGTCCGTCTATAATATACAGGACATTATCTTCTTTAATTTCAAACAGAAAATGTCCCAAGTAATAGTGGATTTCAGCGTTTGTTAAGTCTTCAATGAATTGATTGACTTGTTTATCATCCCAAGAGTAAGCTCTTTGGTAAGAAGGGATTTCAAATTTTCTGTTTTTGCTGTCAAACAGCCTGTTAATTGTGCTTTCCACTTGATTTTCATCCTTTTTTAGTTTCTGTGCATAACGACAAGTTCAGGTGCGTAAGTCAGCTGCAACTGATGGTTAGGATTTAAGTTGAAGTTGTGAAGGTTCGGGTAGAAGTTCTTTGTAAACCTGATTAATTATATACCATATTTTCGTACAAAAGTCAATAGTAAATATCTGTAATAATTTCATTTTTTACACTCAGTACGTTTTTTGTCTGAAGTTTTCAGTCTCAGTCTCAGAATATCCTAACAATTGATTATATGTTAGATGCCCTCTAAAATAAGGCAAACATTCTTTTTTTTGCGCACACGTATCTTGTAATTCAAATTTAGTCAACAGGTTTTTTGAAAATGACAGCACGTTTAGATTGCAAATAATAAACCAAAAAATTAGACTGAATTTCATCGGGAATATCATGACCACTCCAGACTCTGACCCAAAATGCCCGCCAAAGCTGCTCGAACAGATATGTAACGCCATCAAGCTGAAACACTGGTGATGTAGCCTGTGAAGGCGCTTCATCATCCATTATCCCAGATACTGCTTCAGATACCTTGCCGTATGCGATGTATCGGACATTGCCGACATTTCCTCCGGTGAACCGTTCGCCACCACTTGCCCGCCGGCATGTCCGCCTTCCGGACCCAGATCAATGATGACATCGGATGCCAGAATGATATCCAGATTGTGTTCGATTACTACTACCGTGTTTCCGTGGTCCACCAGAGACTGCAATACCTGGATCAACTGCTCCACATCCGATGGGTGAAGCCCCGTGGATGGTTCGTCCAGAACATATACAGTATGATCGCTGGATGCCTTGACTAATTGATGAGCCAGCTTGATGCGCTGGGCTTCCCCTCCGGAAAGGGTGGGACTTGGCTGGCCCAGGCGCAGATAACCCAGGCCGATGTTGCAGACCAGGGACAACGCCCGGCGAATGGCCGGAACTGGAGTAAAAAAAGAAAGCGCCTCCTGAAATGTCATATCAAGGATTTCGGAAATGGTTTTGCCCTTGTAAACCACCATCAGCGTCTCCAGGTTAAACCGCTTTCCCTGACATACATCGCAGGGAACATAGACATCAGGCAGAAAACTCATTTCGATTTTGTTGTGGCCCTGGCCCTTGCAGGCGGCGCAGCGGCCTTCCTCGACATTGAATGAGAATCTTCCGGGCGGATATCCCCTGGTTCTGGCGGCAGGGGTCATGGCGAACAACTGGCGGATATCGGAATAGAATCCAACATAAGATGCCGGAACTGACCGGGGCGTTTTTCCGATGGGGCTGTGATCGACCTCCAGAACTCTTTTCACCGGCTCCCAGCCCCGAATGCTTCTGCACAGCTTTTCCGGGACAGGTCTGCCTTCAAGCCCGCAGCGGATGGCAGGAAACAGTGTTCCCTTAACCAGCGTGGATTTTCCGGAACCGGAGACCCCGGTCACAGCAATCAGCGCGCCCAGCGGGAATTCCGTATAAATAGACTTGAGGTTGTTCAGACAGGCGCCCTGAATTTCAATGCGCGGTTGATCCCTAAAACGCCTGAGACGGCTGGTCGCGCTGCGTGTCTTTAGCTTCAGATATTTTCCGGTAAGGGAGTTTTCGGTGTTTTTGATGAACTCCGGAGTTCCCGATGCCACGATCAAACCCCCGTTCCGGCCTGCACCAGGCCCAAGATCAATCAGGGTATCGGCCTGACGGATGGTTTCTTCGTCATGCTCCACGACCAGTACCGTGTTTCCCCGATCCCGCAAGGTTTTTAGGGCATGAATCAGGATTCCGCTATCCCTGGGATGAAGCCCTATGGTCGGCTCGTCCAAAATATAGAGAATTCCGGTGAGATTTGACCCGAGTTGAGCGGCAAGCCTTACCCGCTGGGCTTCTCCGCCGGAGAGGGTATCGCCGCTTCTGCCGAGTGACAGGTAGGAAAGCCCCAATTGGTTCAAAAGGGCCAGACGAGACAGGATTTCAGATATGACCGGTTCCGCAACTGGTTTTTCAGGTTCGCTGAACGAAAAGTCCCGAATCATGTTCTCAAGCCGCTCTGCGGTTGTCTGCATCAAATCCCATATCGAAAAGCCGCCAATGGTTACAGACAGGGCAAGTGGCTTCAGCCGACTCCCAAGGCACCGGGGACAGGCGCTGCGCTGACCGTCTTCAACGGCTTCTGTCTGCCCCAGCCCCCCGCATATCTCGCATGCCCCCTGGGGGCTGTTGAAGGAAAAAAGTCTGGGGTCCAAAGATTCCAGTCCGGTTCCACAGGTCGGACAAACCCCTTTCAGGCTGAAAACCGTTTCATTTCCCAAGGCTTCAACCACAGTAAAACTTCCATTCCCTTCAGACAGCGCCATATCCAGCAAGGGAGTCAACATCGCTGCATTCAGTTCTCTGGAAGACCACCGGCCGGTTTTCAGCTCGATGGTATGTTCATGATAGCGGCTGAGCGCCATACCTGGCTGTATCACCGTCCATACGCCGTCAATTTTGGCGCGATTGATCCCGCTTCGCAGCGCTCTTGAGAGTACATCCTTGTGAAACCCTTTTCTGCCGCTCACCTTTGGTGTCAGGATGGATGCGGACACGCCGGAATATCGCCGCAGTATCTCTTCGGAAATGGCCTGCCGAGTCTGTGTCACCAATCTTTTGCCGCATCCCGTGCAGTGGCGATCTCCGAGCTTGCTGTATAAAAGCCTCAGGAAATGATATATCTCCGTCAGGGTTGCGACCGTGGATCTGCGGCTGGAATGGCTGATGCGCTGCTCGATGGCCACGGTCGGGGAAAGCCCTGTGATCCGGTCCACATCCGGACGCTCCAGAATGGTCATGTACTGGCGGACATAAGGGGCCAAGCTCTCCAGATACCGACGCTGGCCTTCAGCAAATAGAACATCAAAGGCCAGGGAGGACTTTCCCGACCCGGATACGCCGGTCATCACAATTAGTTGGTTGCGAGGAATGGATACGGTTACATTTTTCAAATTATGTTCCCTGGCTCCGCTAACGACAATGGATCCACCCCAGGCAGCAACAGGCTCTGAAACAGCGACGGGAATCGCAGGCGTTTCTCCGGGTTTACCGGGACGGAGATATTCCCGCAAATATCTGCCGGTATGCGACTCTCTGCATGCCGAAACCACTTCAGGCGTTCCCGATACCACAACGGTTCCGCCAGCTTCACCGCCTTCCGGCCCCAGGTCGATCACCCAGTCGGCGGTCTTTATCACATCCAGGTTATGCTCAATCACCAGGACCGTATGTCCACCCGCCGTGAGGCGCTGAAAGACCTCAAGAAGCCGTTCGATGTCCTGGAAATGAAGTCCCGTGGTGGGCTCATCCAGGATGAAGAGCCGGTTGCGGCTCCCGGATTCCTGTAAAAATCGGGAAAGTTTCAGGCGCTGGGCCTCTCCGCCGGAAAGAGTGTTCAGGGGCTGGCCAAGCCTCAGATACCCCAGTCCCACATCCGAAAGCAATGACAGAGGACCTGTAAGTTGGGGAATGTCCGCAAAAACAGCCAAGGCCTCATCCGTGGTCAGGCTAAAGATGTCCGAAATGTTCAGGCCATTGTAGCGGATGTTCAGGGCCTCCGAAGCATAGCGTTTTCCGGCGCATGTCGGACAGGTCACAAAAACGTCCGAGAGAAACTGCATCTCGATTTTTTCAAACCCTTCGCCTTTACAGGCTTCACATCGTCCGCCGGGGACATTAAAGGAAAAGTATCCGGCGGAAAATCCTTTTTCACGCGCCTGCGGCGTATCGGCCAGACGCTTTCGAAGGGGTTCCATGGCTCCGGTATATGTCAGGGCGTTGGCTCTGGGGGTTCGTCCCACCGAATGCTGATCCACCAGAACCGCTTCTGATATGTTCTCCAGACCCTGGATCATACGGTATTTGCCGGGCCGATCCGAAGCTTGGCCTTTGATCCTCTGAATGGCTTTAAACAGAATATCGCCAGCCAGCGTGGATTTTCCCGATCCGGATACACCGGTAATGCAGGTCATCACTCCCAGCGGAATCGCCACATCCACATCTTTCAGATTGTTCTCAGACGCCCCTTCAATCCGTATCCATTGAAGGTTATTTGATATTTTTCGGCGCTTCGGGATGGGAATGCGCCGTTTCCCCGTAAGATAGTCACCGGTAAGAGTCCCGGAAATATACGATGCAGGGCCATCGTACATTATTTCGCCGCCGTTTTCGCCGGCTGCAGGACCCATGTCCAGAATCCGGTCGGCCTTGCGAATAATCTCGGGGTCATGCTCCACTACAACGATGGTGTTGGGAAGATCCCGAAGCCGCTTCAGGATTTCAACCAGGCGGTTGCAGTCCCTGGGGTGAAGCCCGATGCTTGGCTCATCCAAAACATAGAGGGCGTTAACCATGGAAGAACCCAGGCTTGACGCCAAAGCCACTCGCTGAACTTCGCCTCCGGAAAGGGTTCTGGACTGCCGATCCAAGGTCAGATATCTCAGCCCCACATCCTGAAGAAATTTGAGCCTGGACAGGACTTCGTCGTAGATCATTCTGCTGGCGTTGTCCGTGGCATCCATGTCAAGGGCTGTAAAAAAAGATGTGGTTTCAGTGACATTCAGCGCATAAATGTCTGCGATCGTTTGGCCGGCCAGCCTGTAGAGCAGTGTCTCGGGTTTAAACCGGGCTCCATCGCAACTGCCGCAGACCGCATAACTTCGATAGCGCGACAGAAATACACGCACCGGCATCTTATAGGTTCGAGTTTCCAGCCATTTAAAAAAACCACGCACCCCGTAATATGACGGCGTACCTTCAACAATGGCAGTTCTTTGATCTGGCGGCAGGTCTGCAAACGGAATACGGGTTGATATTCCCTGTTTTGCACAAAACGCCATCATATCATCATACTCGACTTTCTGCTCCGAACCTGTTCCCCAGGGTTTGATGGCGCCCTGTTCCAGTGACTTTGACGGGTCCGGAATCACCAATTCCCAGTCAATGTCTATGGTTCTGCCAAACCCTCTGCAGGTATCGCAGGCCCCCACCGGACTGTTGAAGGAAAAGAGATTGGGAATCGGTGGGGAATAGGCGATTTTGCAGGAAGCGCACTCCAGTCCCCGGCTGAAAGACAGTCGTTGCAATGGACCCACCCACAGATCAATTTGGCCGCCGCCCCATTGAAATGCCTGCTCAACGGAATCCATGATCCGGGGCTGATCCACAGCCCGGAGTCGAAGCCTGTCAACCAGAATATGAAGGGGCCGGGGTATTACCTGCGTTGACAGATCCGACAACTGCACGGTTCGGCCCATGTCCACACACCTGTCAAACCCCATGCTAATCCAGGACAGCAAGGCATTCGGCGCTGGGTCAGGCTCAATGGCAGCCGGAAATGTGATGCGGATTTCCGTTCCCTCGGCCATGTCTTGCAGCGCCTTCCAGACATGAAGCGGAGTCTCCGGCAACACTGGTTTGCCGCACCCTCGGCAGTGAAGCTGCCCCATGCGACTGTACAGAAGCTTGACATAATCGGTCAGCTCCGTCATGGTGCCCACTGTGGATCGGGATGTTCTTACTGGGTCTTTCCTGTCGATGGCAATGGCCGGCGGTATTCCCAGAATGGCGTCCACTTGCGGCCGGTCCATTCGATCCATAAACTGCCGGGCGTATGGCGAAAATGTTTCCACATAACGTCGCTGGCCTTCGGCATAGAGGGTATCGAAGGCCAGGGATGATTTGCCGGAACCGCTTACGCCGGTGATCACCGTTATCTGGTTCAGGGGAATGCTCAGGTCAAGATTTTTCAGGTTGTGCTGTCTGGCGCCGCGAACGACGATTGCTGGAGTTTTCATTAACCAAAGATGATACATTCATCGCATTTTTTCAAGACAGGAATCGGACGATCCTCAAATATAATGATCCTGCTGGAAGGCATTGATTGTCAAAAGGTTTTTGGCGCCTCTTCTTTGTTGGCCTTGACACTTGGAAACAGAAAAAGTATAAAACAAATTGAATGATATTTAGTGGTAATGATTTCGTGTTTTGTTTTGCGAACGCTTTTCATGGTCTGTAAAGCGGGGGTATGAGCGGAGTCGATTATCATACATGGATTGTCTGAGGGCGGAAACACCCTCGACTGGAGGAAATTATGTTTGGCATCGGCATGCAGGAATTGCTCCTGATTCTGGTTATTGCGCTCATCGTTCTCGGCCCGAAAAAGCTGCCGGAAGTGGCCAAGGCACTGGGAAAGGCGATGAATGAATTCAAGCGGGCCACCAATGACATCAAGGAATCCTTGGAATTGGATCAAAGCCTGAAAACCGTCAAAAAATCATTTGACACCATGAACGACACCCAGCCTGCAGCAAGCGCCAACGCTTCCGCTTCCGGGCCTTCAGATGTTAAAGCCGCATCACCTTCGCATGAAGAAGCCGCCCCCAAGACCAATGATCCTCCCCATGTTTCCAGTTGACAGGATTCTCCCATGAAAGATGAAGAGAAAATCCCTTTCACTTCCCATCTGGAAGAGCTGCGAAAGCGTCTTATCATCTGTTTTATCGCTGTCGGCATCGGATTTGTTCTGGCTTACAGCGTTAAGGAATGGCTGTTTCATCTGCTGACTGCACCGCTGATAGCAGTCATGCAACCGGGTGAAAAACTGATTTTCACCGGCCTTCCGGAGGCGTTTTTCGCTTATATGAAAGTGGCGTTTTTGTCCGGAACCCTCTTGGCCATCCCCGTCATTTTGTACCAATTCTGGATGTTCATCGCTCCCGGGCTTTACAGCAAGGAAAGACAGCATCTTGCCCCCATCATGGTACTGTCCATATTCTTTTTTATCGGCGGCGCGCTTTTCGGCTATTATGTGGTCTTTCCCATCGGATTTCAGTTTTTCCTCAGCTTCGCCACGGACACCATCCGGCCACTGCTGACCATGCGGGAGTATTTAAGCTTTGCTTCCATGTTTCTGCTGGTCTTCGGCCTTATTTTCGAGCTTCCGTTGGTCCTGGTCTTTCTGGTAAAGCTGCGCATAATTTCCATTGATTTTTTAACCAAAAACAGAAAGTACGCCATCCTTGTGATTTTTATCATTGCCGCCATTTTAACACCTCCGGATGTGGTTTCGCAGGTACTTATGGCCATTCCCATGATGGCGCTCTACGAAATTGGCATTCTCGGCGCCAGAATTTTTGTTCGCAAAAAACCTTTGGAAGAGGCTGTTCCGGAAGATACCCTGGAAAAGACACCCTGAGAGACGGTTACGGGTTCTTGGTTGCAGTTCCGGCAGTGAATTGCTACTGAAGAACATTTGCTGGTATAACAAACTATTAACAAGGGAAAAGGAGGAAAATGTCTTATGAAGAAAACATTGTGGGTTGTAATTGTAGTCGGTATTGCGGTTGTATTTGCTTCAGCCGCCCTCTACGCTGGAACCAAGGCTCCTGAAGTCATCAAAATGGAAAACAAGCTCTATCCCAAACATGAAAAAGGCATTGTCGAGTTTTCGCACAAAAAACATGTCGTCGAATACAAGGACACTTGCGGAGACTGCCATCATGACAAGGACGGAAAACCCCTGGCGACTCTGAAAGATGGAGACAATGTTCAGGGCTGTGCGGAATGCCACAAAAAAGCCGGCGAAAAACCAAAGGGAAAAGATGCTCCCAAGCTGACGGACAAAGAGGTTCTGGAATTTCACGCCGAAGCTATACACAAGAATTGTCAGGGATGTCACAAGGAATTCAACAAAAAGAATAATTCCACAAACGCTCCTACAACTTGCGTAAAATGCCATCCGAAAACCGATAAAGCCAGTTAATCGCTCGGCCCGGTGATTCTGGTAATCCTGATTCACAACAGGGCGGGTTTCTCTTGAAAAAGAGAGGGGCCTGCCCTTTTTTTGTCTCCGTCCTCTATATGCAAGACTTGCAAAAACCTTCAGGGAATTATTCTCCATTGCCATGCGATTTCATTTTTCAGATTCGTAATTTGCTGCTGATCCTTGGAGGCGTCTTGTCCGCAAGCTGCGTGACCGGCTGCATGGAAACAGATTCCTTCACGCCACCGGCATCCCGTCAACCTGTTCAAACCCTCACCATAGTTGCCTTGGGCGACAGTCTCACCAAAGGGTATGGGCTTGAGGAATATCAGGCTTATCCGGCCATTCTTGAAGCAAAGCTTCAAAAAGAAGGGTTTTCCTGCTCGGTCATTAATGCCGGCATCAGTGGTGAGACCAGCAGTGGCCTGCTGTCCCGTATCAACCGGATACTCTCGCTGAAACCCGACATCGTTATTTTGTGTACAGGCACCAATGATGGCCTTGGCGGGATCAATCACCGTCTGATAAGTAGCAACATTTCCAAAATGGTTCAAACATTCAAGGAACACCAGGCTACGGTTATTCTGGCAGGCATGAAAATGCTGGTCAATTATGGTCCGTCTTATACCGAGCCATACAATAGACTGTATGCCGAGATTGCCGATCAGGAACGGCTCATCTTTATGCCTTTCTTTCTGGAGGGCGTTGCCGGAAAGCCGGAACTAAACCTGGTGGATGGAATTCACCCCAATGCCAAAGGCTATCAGATTATCGCAGCCTCTGTTTATCCGTATGTTTTAAAAGCCATGAAAATAGTGCGGAGGCGTTGAGGGAGGTTTATGTATATACATTTAGGAAATGGAGATGAAGAAACGTTGCCTAAAAGTCTCGGTGAAAAATCCGGATAAAAGTGTTTATTGATAAGGATTGGCGCAATCCTTATGTTCCCTCTACGTTTCTTAAAAAGTCGAATATTTATTAAATTCGATATAGAGCCAACAATTGTGTTTTGCAGTCGTTCTGATGATCACATCATTGAAACATGATTTCTGGACCCGACCGCCATTCGCCAGACAATGGCATGCCAATGCCTGAGATTCGATTGTTCCCATGACAGCGATTATTCATGAAATATATGTTAGTGTTTAGCATTAGTTTTGCTTGTTAAAAATCTTCGTTTCAAAAAACGGTGATTATCATAAATATTATCATGTTGTTAAGCGGTTTCAGTTCAGACACTAATTATGGAATACGCACTTATAGATACTTGGGTATGGTACGATGTGTTTGACTCGATGCTCAAGTTTTTTGCATTGATCAACTATCCTGAACTGGCAGCTTGCTGATATTGTTGACACAGAATTGATTCAATGCATTTGGATGACAGTGTATTTTCAGCATGTTACAAAAACTTGAACATCGAGTAAAACACCAACGCAGGTAAACAGTAAAGAAGATGATAATGCCAATGAAAGATGCCATAATATATCAAAAGCTGGTTCGGGATCGAATACCGAAAATTATCCGCAGTCATGGCAAAACACCGCAAATCCGCATTTTGGAACAAACTGAGTTCAGAAAAGCTATTGCAGCCAAACTCCTTGAAGAGACTTATGAGCTATATTCAGAATGGAAGAGAGGCAATTCAGATGCCATTTTAAAAGAATCTGCCGATGTGCTAGAAATTCTTCTGGCCGCATTGCAGGAGCATGGTCTCACGCTGAATGATCTCATGGCCATGCGACACCATCTGGCGCTTGAGAGGGGCGGATTTACAGAAAAGATATTCTTGGAACGTGTTGGAGAAAGCGATTTGTTCACCCCTAATATTCAGGCCAGCCCGACCCTGATTTTTAATCCCATTCAACAGAAGCGTCTGATTCAGGTCATCCGAGGAGAATTTGCCCAAAGCAAAGCTGCCTGGATTGCCTCTGCTTTTTACTCGCCCGGGATTACCAATTTGCTGATGGCAGATTTGGAAAATTTTCTTCTGCAAAATGGCTCGCTTCGCATTCTCCTTTCGACGATGGGCAACATGGTTCGTCCAGAATATTTTGCCCATTTGAAAACTTTTCTGCCGGATTCCAATCTCAGGATTTTTCACCCTCCTGGCATTCCCTTTGATCAGAACCCTCCTGCGTTTCATGTAAAAACTTTCCTCTTCCGTCATGCCAGCGGCAGTGGTTCCATCCTGATCGGATCATCCAATTTTACAGAAGCCGGATTTACCCGAAATGTCGAGTGGAATTATTTTTCTTCCGGCGAGATCAATCTTCCGTTTGAAGATATTTCCCCGTTTGAATTGGCGGTTGAGGAGTTTGATTATTGTTGGAACACATCGGCTGTCGAAGTTACGCAAAATTTTCTGGAAGGCAATCAAAAACGGTTTAGGAGTTCAGAAACGGATCACTCTCAGGTACAAAGGCAGGCTTTCAAAGGATATGTATCTGGTCTGTTTGAAAACCAGCAGAGTTATGAGGCACAGTCCTTCAAATCGGTTATGCCCAATGCGGCTCAAATAGAAGCGCTTGAAAACCTTGCCCGAATGCGCAGTCATGGGATTACCAGAGCTTCCGCAATTGCGGCAACCGGAGTCGGAAAAACATTTCTGGCGGCCTTTGACTTCAGGCAGAGCGAATGTCGGCGGGTGCTGTTTATTGCCCATCGTGAAAACCTCCTTTTCAAGGCCAGGGATAGCTTTGCCAGGGTCATGATGATCTCTGATTTTGGTAGGATTATGGGAGGTGGGACGGGGCTTTCTGAGACAGAAAATTCCGTATTTGCCATGATTCAGACTTTAAGCAGAGACAATCATCTCAAAATTTTTTCCCCAACTCATTTTGATTATATTGTCATTGATGAGTTCCATCATAGCGAAGCATCAAGCTACCAGAAAGTTCTCAATTATTTTAGCCCTGTATTTCTCTTAGGTCTTACAGCCACTCCAGAGCGCATGGATGGCAGAGACGTGCTAGCCCTGTGCGATTACAACATCGCCTGCGAAATTCGTCTCATGGAAGCCATAGACAAGGGGTGGCTCGCGCCGTTCCAGTATTACGCCGTTTATGATGAGACAGACTACAGCCAGATTTCGTGGCGGGGCAGCCGCTACGATGAGGCGGAGCTGGATCTGGCGCTGGTAAATGACACCCGAACCGAGATTGTCGCCCGTAATCTGCTAAAATACCTTCCTGCATCCGGCAAAATCAAGGCGCTTGCATTTTGTTCATCCATCGCCCATGCCCGCTACACGGCCCAAAAACTGAAGGACAATCACGGCATTGAATCCATGGCTTTAACCGGTGAAGCTCAGAGGTGGAAAGGCGCCAAGTCATTTCCAGGCTTCAGACCGAACAGGACAGCCTGATGCTGATCTGCTGCGGGGATATTTTTAACGAAGGCATTGACATTCCTGAGCTGACCCATATTCTGTTTCTTCGGCCAACTCAATCTTTTACAGTGTTTCTTCAGCAATTGGGCCGAGGGCTTCGCCTGTCGCCGGGAAAGGATTTTGTAGTGGCTCTTGATTTTGTGGGTAATTTCAAAAAAGCCCATGTTGCGCCCTTGGCATTGACTGGCTTTACTTCCATTGAGCAGTTTGTTGAGTTCCGTAAAACCGCAACAAAATCTATTCTGTTGAACAGGCTACCCATCGCTTGTTTTTTGAGTGCTGACACGGATGTTAATCGTATATGGAATGAAGAAATCCGCCGGGTGCTGCGAAGTGAACTGAGTGCGGAAGAACGGCTCAAAATGCTTTATCTGGAGATTCGGGAAGACTTGGGAGATACATCTCCCAGCTTGATGGATTTTCTGGCAAACCCACGGGATGTGGACCCATATATTTTTATACGGCATTTCGGAAGCTGGCTCAAAGCCAAACTTTTTTGCGACAACGCTCTTTTAGATGGTGAAAAACAGCTTTTGAATACGACTGGTGAAACATTTTTATCCTATCTTGAGACCGATCTTAAACCAGCCCGGTCCTATAAAATGGTAGTTCTGCTCACCCTGCTGAATCTGCCCGGAACCGAATGGCAGATTGAAGATATTGCTCGCGACTTTCTGTCCTACTTTCTCAATCACCCGAATAGAATCGCCGACTACGAAGACTTGGCCAAAAATCCGATCCCGAAACAGTTTCCCATTCGGCAGGTTGTTAGCAAGCTTAAATCCATGCCGCTTCATTTTCTTAGCAATACCCCAAAGGATTTTTTCATCCTTGACCGGAAGTCCGATATTTTTCGCCTGAAACCGGTCATGAATTCATACTGGAATGATGATGGGTTCTGTAGGCTGGTGAATGACCGGGTGTTGTTTGCACTGGAGCGATATTTTTCAAAATATTAATCAACATATTTTTGGAGAAAGATACCACATTGCCATGAATATTGAAGACCATATTCAATTTTGGTTAGATGGAGCTGATCATAATCTGGATGTTGCCAAAAGTCTTTTTTCAGCCGGAAAGTATGATTGGTGCCTGTTTCTGGCGCAACTTGTTATAGAGAAAGCATTAAAGGCGACCTATGTGCGGGATAACAACAATCAACTTCCTCCCAGAACGCATAATCTGGTTAGACTGGCTGTAGCCACCAGTCTTGAAATCAATGATGAGCAGAATGAACTTTTATCAGAAATAACCGATTACAATCTGGAAGTACGATATCCAGCTTATCCTTGTGATTTTTATAAAAAGTGTACAGAAGCGTTTATATCGAAGAAATTTGACGATATCAAGGAGATTTATCGATGGATAAAATCCCGAATTCAGTCCGAGAAGTCATAAACAACTATCTTAAATCACTGGAAGCGCATCACATCCATATTCGAAAAGTGGTTTTGTTTGGCAGTTATGCAACCGGGAAAGCGGATGAGTGGAGCGACATTGATATCGCACTGGTATCAGACGATTTTGAAGGAGACTGGTTTGAAGATAAGAATAGAATAAGACGGCTAACACTGGCGGTGGATAATCGTTTATCGCCATTACCTTACCGCTCGGAATCTCTTTTGGCGCCAGATCCCTTTTTTAAGAAAATACTGGAAACAGGAATCGCGATTTAAAAGCAGTGAACGGTAAATCGTGATCAAAAAAACAAGAAACGCCCCCATAAAGGGAGCGTCGGCCTGGAGATGCTATCTCCAGGGGGGGGCATGGGCAAGTAGTCTATCAGATAGAAATTAATTGTTAATATCAAATAAGGGAACCAATGACAATTTATCAAAAGATTTTGCGCACAATTATCTATATTGATGGATTTAATCTCTATTATGGGCTTCGATCAAAAGGCTGGAGAAAATATTACTGGCTGAATTTGCGATGTTTGTCACAAAAGATTCTTAAATTGGATCAGAGGCTTATTGCCACAAAATATTTTACAGCACGAGTATCAGCAGGAAATAAAGCAACTTCCGACAACGTGCGAGAAAAAAATGGAATCCAAACGAAGGCGGCAGGCAATATATCTGGATGCACTTGATGGATTAAATAATTTTAAGATTTTTGAAGGGCATTTCCTCGCTAAAACGATTACCTGTAAAACTTGCGGCTACTCTTGGCTAACCCATGAAGAGAAAATGACAGATGTAAATATAGCTACAGAACTGATTATGGATGCTCATAATGATAATTTTGACGTGGCGATGATTATTTCCGGAGATAGCGATCTTGTTCCACCAATTTTGGCTGTCCAAAATACCTACCCGGAAAAAAGGATTGTAGTCGCTTTCCCACCATCAAGAAGTTCAGAACGATTGAAACAAACAGCAAACGCATTTTTTACTATCGGCGAGGCGAATATTCGGCAAAGTCAATTCCCGGAAGAAATACGAAGGGCTGAAAGAATTATTTTAAAGCGTCCTGAAAAATGGCGGTAAACATTGCACTCCTTTTTTGCTTTTATAACTTCGGAGAATATATCCCATGATTGAGATTATATACGATCCATATCGCTTACAGCAGCCTGCTCCTGGGGATATCGTCCTGGTTTTGGAAGAAGATTATGAACCCTGTCTGAATAGCATTAAAGACAGTGTGAATCACGGAAAATCTTTAACCGTGTTGGTCATAAATCCTGGAATTTGTGGATGGCTGGATCACATCGGGCCGAAATATGGCGGTGTTGTCCGGCATATCGATCCTGTGCAATCTCTTTCTGTTGCATTAAAACACAGCCCTTTGCCAGAATATTTAAAAAAACCGGAAACCATCATACAATTTGGACTGCTTGAAAAAGCAAAGGCGCTGCCGCCCAAACTGGGTGAAAATGCAGAAAGCTGGGGTCATCGGGTACTGATTGGGGATTTATCTCTATCTGAACAACCAATTGGACAGGGTCATGCTGCATATCCTCCGTATGTCCGGCAGAGAAAATTTGCGGACTACTGCAAAAAAATGGCTGACACCATAGTCCATGCGGTAAATGCAGCTTATGAATATTATGGTTTTTATCCGCTGGTCTGTATCTGCAGTGATCATGGCTATACCGAACTGCCTGAAAAAATCCCCGTAATTTCCATGAATACAAAGTCAAAAAGCCGCAGTACCAACGATGTGAATTCGGAATGGAATCCAGAAAACGTCTGGAAATTGTCGCCGGAAATATTTGGCTTGAATAAACCAATGGCCATACCGTTTCAGTATGGATGTTTCGGAAGCAAACCCAGAGGCGCCAGTCATGGCGGGTGTACACCGCAGGAAATGGCTGTACCCTGGATGACATTCAGCAAAACAAAACCCGTTTCCCTGGTGCCGATAACCGTTTCCATAGAAGGGTCTGTATTTAGAAGACGCAAAGAGAATCCAGTAAAAGTTTGCATCTCCAATCCCAATCTCTATGCGGTGAAGTTATTGCAATTGAAGATTGAGAGTATGGCGATCCCGGATATATTCCCCATAACCATTGGGGCGCAATCTGTTGTTAAAAGGGACGCTCAACTGGATGGTTCAGATATTTCGACAGGAATAACCAGTTTGACTGCATCAGCCTCTTTTTCCAGCAGTTCTGATAAAATGGTCAGCAACTCGGCGATAACCTTGAATACATTAGGGTCCATGTCAACGGAATTCGACGATGATTTTGATGCATAAGCCAGAGGAGCAATATGCCAACTGATTTGGATCATAAAATTGAGCAGACGTTTCCTGATGTCTGTGTTGATAAAGGTCTGTCCGCCAAAGCAGGGCTATCTGGACGGGCGCTTCCTGCCTTTGTTTCAGACTGGCTGGTCAGCAGATATCGCACTGGAGATGGCGTTGACGCTGAAAGTATCAGTAAATTTCTCACACAGCATCTTCCGGATAAAAAACAAAAAGAATCGCTTCTCTACGAACTTAGAAACGGTAAGCAGCTTAAGATACTTGATGCCTATAGCGTTTCCGTTCATCCTACTACAGGGGAACTTGTACTGCGGATTCCAGCCCTGGACATTTCAACTGCCAGAGTCCTTGAAGCCATCATTGACGAAAATCCGCTTCTACTGATGGGCAATATCTGGGGAAGTGGCACCTTGGTCTGGAGAAAAAAACAGCACAAGCAGGATCAATTTGAAATTGTCATGACCCAGTTTCGTCCCATGCAGGCATCCAATGTTGATTTTGATTATTTCATGCAGCAAAGAAACCTTTACAGCCTTGAGGAGTGGACAAATCTGTTGATTCGAACCATGGGATATTCAGAGGATCGTTATGATAAACGCCAGCAACGGGTACTGCTCACCCGGCTAATTCCCATTGTTGAACCCAGGGTCAATTTAATTGAACTGGCGCCAAAAGGAACCGGCAAATCATACATATTCAGTCAGTTGTCCAGACATACCTGGCTGGTCAGCGGCGGCATTGTCACCAGGGCGCAACTCTTTTATGATATGAGCAAGCAGCGGCCTGGAATCATTACCCGCTACGATGCCATAATTCTGGATGAGATACAAACCATCAAACTGGGGGATGAGGGGGAAATAGTCGGGGCGTTGAAAGGCTATCTGGAAACCGGCGAATATCGGGTCATGGGATTTCACGGGACATCCGAAGCCGGATTTGTCATATTGGGAAATATCCCGATTGAAGATGGACTTCCAAGAGATCAGAATTATTTCACCGAGCTTCCAAAGTGGCTAAAAGGCATTGGGGCGACGGCTTTGCTGGACAGATTCAGCGGGCTTATTCCGGGCTGGCGGCTTCCCAGAATTGAATCTTCATTTTTGTGCAACTCTGTTGCCCTGCGCGCCGACTATTTCAGCGAGGTGCTACATGCACTACGTAGTCGGCAGGAGTACATGACGTACATTAAAGACCACACCGATTGTCAATGGAGACTTGCGGGATGTCAAGGCGATTCAGCGACTTGCCTGCGGGTATTTGAAACTGCTTTTTCCGGTTTTGGACAAGGTGACCCCCGATGATTTTGACCAACACTGTCTGAAGCCGGCCATTACCCTGAGAAAGTACGTTCGCCAGCAGATGGCGATTATGGATTCGGAATATTCTCCTCAGACGGCTGATGTCCGGGTAGCCTGATAATATGAATTATTCAATCAATAAATTAAATAGGTTAATTTATTGAAAGCCGAAAAGGATGATTTTTTATTAAACTTTAGCCTATTGAAATTAAAAGCATTTTAAGAAAACTTGAACATCGAGTAAAATAAATCAAAGCAGTTTTTCATTTGTTTACCACCCAAAAAACAATCGAATTTTTTAAGAAAGCATATTTTCCATGAAAAAGCTGAACTTTATTGCAAAGTTATTAAAAGACGAATGCATATTTATATCTGCAATTATTGTTGGAATTATCCCGCGAATATATCATTTACAAGGACAGATAGTTTCAGGTGATGAGTGGCACGCAATAAATAATGCTTTGTATAATGACTATAAAACAATATTATCCAGTCTTGGTATTGGGTCACTTTCAATTCCCGACTCAATATACTATAAGATTATTATGGATACTGTCGGTCTATCAGAAATAGAACTCCGACTACCCCCGCTTATTGTTGGCGTACTAACAATAATTATTCTACCATTGTTGATTAGACCACTGTGGGGACGATTCACTGCAAACTTGTTTGCATATCTGCTTGCATTCTCCCCAATGTTGATTCTTTACAGTCGCTATTCACGACCTTACGGCATCATGGTATTATTTAGCTTTGTTTCAGTTACTCTATTTCATCATTGGTGGTATACCCATAGCAGAATATCTTTTTTCTTTTACGTCACATTATCAAGTTTATGCGCTTATTTTATGATTATTTCAATTCCATTCATTATCAGCCCTTTTTTTTATTTTTCTATTGTAGCTCTTGCCGACAAGACTGAAAATAGGGGGATTCGTTTTGGAAGAATATTACGAATCGGGATTGCCACATTCCTATCCATGACCCTATTATTGGGTCTCCCTTTGTATGCTTCTTTTCATAACTTGACAAAACTCGCTGCTGACCAATCATCTGTAATAAATATTGAAACTATAAAGAATGCTTTTTTGATTTTCACTGGAAAAGATAGCCAGTTAGTTACAATCTGTCTTGGTTTTCTCATATTTGTGGGTTTTTGTAACAATTTCTGGAAATCGAACTACTATTTTCTTTATCTTGTCGTTATATCAGCTATACAAATTACATTTATCATCATTGTTAGGCCCTTGGCAGGCAACGGTCCACAAATATTTGCTCGTTATGTACTGCCGGTATTACCAGTACTCTTATTGATGGCTGCTGCAGGAACCAGGTCACTTTTTCCAACCATCAATGGATTCTATCAAAGATGGCTGAGTACTTTATCAGCAATAGTTCTTTGCTTGCTCGTTTTTCTTAGTGGCCCAATTCTATCCATGCGATTTCAGCCCAATAATGCCATGGATTCATCCTTATTCTCGTATATTCTCCTTGGTTCAGATTATCACTTCTTCTTGAAATATTTCAAAAGAATCCCCGATTTCTATAATCAGCTCGCAGTATATCCTCCAGATAGTCTTACTATTGTAGAGGCCCCATTTCATTTTAATGGTTGCCAAATTCCTTTTTACCAAATTATTCATCGACAAAATATAAAATATGGTTTTATAAATGGTTTGTGTACCGAAAATCGAGCAGGTGAAATACCCATATCAAGAACAGATATTCATTTTTCTAACTTTGTTTTTTTAAAAAAATTCGACCTGCTTCGAGAGTCGGGAATTCATTACGTTATTTTTCATAAATACTTAGAAGATGAAATTACCTATATCCCAGACCACACACATCAGGACGTATTCGGTTGCATTGAACAATATCAAAGAGAATTTGGGTTACCAATATTTGAAGATCAAGATATTGTCGTCTTTTTAATCAACAAAACACAGTAATTTATCCGCATAGGTCCACAAGTATTGGCATTTTATCATAACCTATTATAAACTGAAAGCTGTCCGCAAACTTGAGGTTTACAGAAACGCTATGGTTATTCCCGCAATTGTTGACCATTCTGTTGACCATGGGATATTTTGATGTAGATAACATATTGAAATCATTAATGTCGAGTGGCGGAAGTGCATGGGAATCGAACCCACCCGGGACGGTTTTAGCGCCCCACACCGGATTTGAAGTCCGGGAGCCCCACCAGTGAGCTGTGCACTTCCAAGCCTCCCTTATGTATTATGTGCCATTGGATTGTCAATCTTTTTATAATATTCATGCAATTTCAAAAACCTTTTCCGTTCGATAAAAGCCATCTCCTTACCAGGGTGAGTGCATCTTCGCGACTGGCAAGTGTCTGCAAAAGCCTGGCTTCTTCAACAACATCAAGAATTATTTTGAATGTCGCCGATGGCTTCAACCCGAACAGGGTAATCAGATCATGACCGTTTACCAGAGGCGCTTCTCTCTTTCTCGGCACAAAATCCTGAAAATAACTTTTCAGCATATCTCCGATAAAACGCAGAAAGGACGGATCAATGTCGCAGACTTTTTCATTCTTCGCGCAGGCATCCGCCAGCGCATGGATCAACAGGTCCGGAGCATGACCAGTTTCATCAATGGTCAGTGATCTGAAAAACCGGACAATTCCTTTTCGGGTCAGTGTTTGATTCTGGTGAGCCTGATATAATAAAACCGGCCGCAAGTGGTTTTGTATCAGCAGACATAGATATTCCGTGTCCTTGCTTGAAAATTTCAGACGGGTTAGTATTTCTTTGGCAAGCTCGGCGCCTTTTTTTTCATGACCCCAAAAATGAACAGCGCCGGCAGGATCAACCGACCGGGTCAGGGGCTTTCCAATATCATGCAGCAGCATGGCCAGTTTCATCAATGGCTTCATGCGGCCGTCAATCCCATTTATCGCTATCTGAAGAGAATCGTTTCCTTCGATATCCTTGCCGTTCAGAAAAGATTCCAGATGCCGACAGGCATTCAGTGTGTGATCCAGCACATTGAACCGGTGGTGGTGATTCTGCGTACATGCAAACTCGGCGGCAATCTCGGGAAACAAATTAAACAACAGACCGGAGTCGCTCATTTTTTGCAGATATTCGCCTGCGCAGGGTGCGGCAAGCAGCTTTATCATCTCTTCCCGAATCCGCTCTCCTGCTGGCCGGCCAATGAAGTGGCCATGGGTTTTAACTGCCGATTCCGTCCTTGTTTCAATTTCAAAATCAAGCGTGGCGGCAAAACGATAGGTCCGAAGCAGTCGAAGGGGATCACGAAGGAATGCCTGTTCAGAAACCATACGAATGGTTTTATTCGCCAAATCTTTTTGTCCCTGCATCGGATCAATAAACGACCTATTGTCCAACCGAATGGCCATGGCATTGATGGTAAAATCGCGAAGACGCAGATCGGATTCAATCGAACCGCCTTCCATCTGAACCATATCTATCGTATAATCCTTGAATTGACCCCGAAGGACGGCTTGTCGGTTTTTTCCCATTTTAAAAAAGGAACCGCCAATACAAGCGAGAGATTTGGCAAGGGCTTTCGGGTCTTCCGGAACAACGATATCATAATCGGTCGGAATTCTGCCCATCAGGATATCACGGACAGCCCCGCCGACCAGATAGGCGTTATTGTCTCTGCAAATAAAATCAAGAATTGGCATAGCTCTAAAAAGAGCGGGAATGGCTGATGCAGTATCTATCATTGTCATTTGGACCTGGCGGTAGGGCGACCGGCCGGTCGCCCCTACGTATTTCGTGTGTTTCGTGGTTTAAAAGTATTTTCACGACAAGAGGAAAATATATCTGTGTGAAAATACAAGAATTATAAAAACAATCAAAAACCAAGAGTTTTTTCTAAAGCTTGATTATTTAAACTCAATCAATATATCAATACCAGTCCCCTATTTCGTCCCCTACTTTCCTATCATGTGCTGCACCGAAACCTACGGGCAAAAGATTTTGGGCCTACAGCCTGGAACATATCTGATCAGGCATGGTTCCTGAGTTTTAATGCAATGGGATGCGGATTCAGGTACACCTGCTGTTTCAGATATGGCTCGTTGGTTTTGCGTACATAATGGTTCAGGAGTGTCACCGGCACGACCAGCGGCACGAACTCGTTGCGGTAGTGGTCGAATATTTCAAGCATCTCCTGCTTTTCGTCGGAGTCGAG
>SESB01000601.1_pt1 | contig 25637 bp, 27 predicted proteins | sample 3171441 | NCBI WGS metagenome assembly SESB01 (sample SAMN06051867, study PRJNA518727) | freshwater metagenome | biome: subpolar coniferous forest; feature: holomictic lake; material: water; isolation source: holomictic Lake 227, 6 m depth | place: Canada: near Kenora, Ontario | collected... | reverse complement strand
CTGATGACGAATGATGAACGTCCTTCCCCTGCCCTCCTCGACTGCTCCGCCAGATGGCTTCGGCGCTAAGGCATCTACTGGCCTGGGGGAATGGCTGGAGCGCATCGAGTATGTCAGCGTCCACTATCCTGACGTGGCTCAGAGCATCAAAAACGTTCCAGCAGGCTGGCTGCCACATGTCGAGGCCGCCGCTCAGCAGATTGCCATTGATTACCCTGGTGCGCACCAGACGCGCCGAATCCTGGAAAAACATGGTGTATTGCGATGGTATCTCGCCTTTGCTCCTGATGAAGTTGCTGCCATTGTCAGCGGCGCTTGTCATGAGGCAACCAAACATTGTGCCTGCTGCGGCTCAAACGGCATCGATGTGGTCAACCAAGATGTCTGGGGAGGATGGCATCTGACAGTGTGCAACGCCTGCGCCAGGGCCGCGCACGCCGACCCAGACACGTTCCAAGTCCGAGTGTACCCTGACCTTGTCTGTAGCTACAGGCTCAATCATCATCTCGCGAAAGAGCATCAATCGCCTGCTTAGGTGTCAGCGACGTGTTTAATTTCGCCTCACTGACCGAATTAACCAAATCAGCCTCACGGCCAGCCTTCGCACGGTCCTGCAGAGCCTTAAGGCGGGCGGCAATTTCAGGCTTTGAAGTTTGAACGGTCATGATGTCTCCTCTTGTTAACACTCTATAGTTAAATACTCAGCGTTTGTCAATATGCATTGTATTGCGCATTATAGTTCTCTCGACCTACGCCTGCAACATTCTCATGTTACTCTTGAATTGTCTCATGTTGAGACATGATGAACTCTTCAACCCTTTGCTAGCAAGCCGCGCTTTTTCAGCAGCACAGTAGGCTTGATACCTAATCCATGAAATCTGGCTTAGGCCGACCGGTCCATGTAGCCGGTCCCTTGCTGGGAAACCGCGCTTTTTCTGCAGCATAGTAGGCTTGATAGGCTCTCACCGAGTCTGGCCCTCGATAGATTTCCGGCATCGCCTGTGGAGGGTCAGTCCAGCCGGAATCGGGAATTGGCGGCGACGATGGCAAGCCGAGTATCACCGCCTCGGAGGCGTGGTCCTTGCCCCTGCGATAGCGATATTCATCGCTGAGCGCCAAACCCAGCTTGCGTGTCCATAACCAGTGTTCCAGGCTGTCACCCGCCCACAGGACGCTAGGATGACGCGGATGGGTCGGCCTGTAGGGTGCTGAGATGCCATAGCGATGGAGGGCCGAACAGAGAATCTGGGCGGTTTCTAGAACCATCTTGATGACGTGCTGATCTGAATGAAGCTGCGAGGCGATAACAGGGTCACGGTCCAGGTAGAATATGTTCATTCCATAACCTTTTGTTTTTTACTATAATGTTCACAACCACAGCTCCACGCTCTAATTAACCTGTTAGTCATTGCGCAATACATGACGCAGTGAAGTCCAGGTGGATGTCATCGACTTTGCGACGGCGCCTATAAGCTTCGATAGATGCAATATAGCTCTCCCTGGTCATGCCTGCAGCACGCTCGTGCTGTTCCTCGATTGTCTCATGGAGTGCCGTGGTGAACTCTTTAGAGAGGCGAACCGTTCTCAAGACTTCGACGATTGAAGTTTTTCTCTCAGCAAGAATAAGTAGAAGTTTTGAAGTCCCGTCTACGTCTGGCGGGTTAAGCTTCCAGTTCTCAGGCGACTCTAACCCGTAAGCCAACGGCATGTCGCACCAGCCACAGACACCAGGTACCTTAAGCCCTATTATGCAGGTGTCAGGCGAGAGCTTGACTAGGCCAAATGACATGACGGCTTTGCCCGCGCATCTGATTTCATTTTTTCTCAAACCACGATATGAGCCGACAATCATTAGTTGGCCTTCAAATGTTGTCAGCAGAAATCCGTCATTGTCAGGCAGCTCGAACGGCAATTTTTTGCCGCGCCTCAGGTCAGACGGTACAGGGACTGCCCGTTCAGCAGTCAGTGAAATCATCAACGCATCATGCTGCCGATAGACGACGGTTGTGATTGAACCGACCTGCCGCAAGAAAGCGGGTGTCTGAATTCCATTCAAGTCGACCATGCCGGAACAAAATGGCTTCTCCGGCTGGCTGGTCAGGCTCTGATAATTTCTCAAGAAAGTATGAGCATCCGGTGCCGTCACGTGGACCTGCAGAGGCACGCCATTCACCGTCGTCTGCACGATGACGGTCTTACCCTGGGAGCGAATGGACATGAATTGCTGGAGGTCAGGGTCAATCCGAACCACGCCGTCCAGAACTTGGCGCACCAGATCCGTCTTGGCCTGACCTGGTAGGGTCGCAAACATATCGTAGCTGTCGGTCATCTGCTCCTTGCCCCTCTGTCAGCATGCTTGATACCAAGAGAGCGCAGCGTGGCCAAGCCCAACCGCCGGAATCCCGTTTGAGGATATAATTGGCCGATTGTGATAGAGGGCGGGTTACCAACCGGTTGCACTTATGAAGTCGGTCCATTCAGACCTGATTCTGGTCCGACTTACGATGTCGCAATAAGATAACAAAGACTCGATTTTCATCTTTCCAATTAGTTTGTTGCAACAGGATGCCTTAAACTACAATTGACGTATGACCAATTTATATTCGGGGTAAATTCAATGAGCCAACAACTAATCGAAGCCACGCGAAATGGTAACCTACAGAAGGTCAGGCAGCTGGTCGCCCAAGGAGCAGATATGACGGCCGTCGACTACTATGGCAACACAGCCGTACATTGGTCGGCAAGAAATGGTCATGCTGCCATTATCGAGTTCCTCGTCAACAAGGGAGCTGATGTGACAGCTGCCAATGGGTTCGGCAGCACTGCAATACACTGGGCCGCCAGAATTGGTCATGTTGCCATCGTTGAGTTTCTTGTCAGTAAAGGTGCGGACGTAAATGCAGTCAATGAGGAAGGCAGCACGCCATTACATTGGGCGGCCGAAAACGGTCATACCTACATTGCTGAGTTCCTGATCGCTAACGGAGCTGATGTGAACCCAAGCAACGAGGCTGGAGACACCCCACTTCATTTGGCGGCATATAATGATCATGCCGCAGTTGTGGAGTATCTGGAAAGAACAATTGAAAGCGCCTCAACCGCTCCATCCATGTAATGGCTACATAATCTATAACCAGCCCGTGCTGACAGATAACTTTACTTTGTGTTCAGTACGATACTGTGTTACTAGGTAACGGCGCTGAGCGCTTTTCGAAAAGTTCAGCATCTATACATATGCTCCTCATGCTCCGAGGAATCGTACAATGACGGCGAGGCAGTTTCCTTTTTTGATGCCGAAATAATATCCAGCACCGCATCAGCTTGTAGTGTCTCCTGTTTGACAAGCTCGTCAGCGATTTTCCTGATTGCAACTCTGCCCGATTTAACCATCGCTACAGTTGCATGCCAAGCCTCGGCCAGCAGCTTATCCACTTGCTCTGCTACGTCTGGTCGGGTGACAAGGATATGAGTGCAATCATTTGACCCAGCGTACCAACGCGGGGTTTCGTCGACAAGTCCATGCGAAACCGCGAGAGTGGCCATATTGGCAGCTCGGCCCAGGTCAGAATGTCGCCCTCCGCCAGACCCGTCCGTCACTTTCCCGAGCAAAACCATTTCTGCTGCTCGTCCGCCAAGCGTCTGGCGAGTCATGGATTTCAGCTCTTTTAGACCAATCGGACGATCATCAATTTTGCTTGCTGTCATTCCCGCCACAGCGCCTGCCCCACGAATTGAGACGAAAGCCAGGATGTCGGGATTTTCCTCGGCAATGACATACGCATGGCCTGCCTCATGGACGGCAGCGACCTGCTGGTATTCCTCGCTTCGAGCTGGTCCTACAGCTTCCATCACGACAGACAGCAGGTCATCACGCGTCAGCTCTCGTCGCTCCGACCTCGCATGCCGTCGCGCCAGTCGGCACCACTGCTCAACCTGTGCGCCGCTGGCACCTCTCGCGAGGTGTGCGATGTCCGTCAAATCGCCGAGGTCAGTCGCAACTCCAGCGTGCTGCCGAAATATCCCTTGAAGCGCCTTAGCATCAGGCAGAGGGATGTTAATGACCCTATCCATCCGGCCTGGCCGCAACAAAGCTGGGTCGATTTGGCCCATGTCGTTTGTTGCGGCGACAACTACAACGCCCTCTCTTTTAGCTGTACCATCTAAGTGCTCAAGCAAAGCATTAACAGTCTGACGGCAGTATTCGGCGTTGTCTCCCCTCATTTTCGCTCTGTCGACAAACGAGTCCATTTCATCAACGAACATGATAGATGGCTTTACCTCAGCCGCCGCCTCGAAATCATAAGCCATTGCTTTAAGAAAGTCATTTAAATGACCGGCTTTTTGCCACCTTGCATAAGAAGCATGTATAAACTGTACTTCTGCATTACATGTTTGCGATACCGTCTTTACTAAAGACCTAACAAAACTTGTCTTTCCTGTCCCAGGTCTACCCACGAGTAAAACGCCCTTATCGACGTCACGCCAGTCGAGGCGTCCCGCCGCATACTCAGCCATGTCCTGCGCCAGTGACTGGCCCCACTCGACAGCTTCCGACATCCCGTGCACATCCTTAAGTAGCGGGACACTGTCGTCTCCTTCCTTCTCGACTGAGGCGGGGACGCGAAGTAACTTTTTGAGTCTTGTCAGATACTCATCAGGCGTCTGGCTTGGACGCGTTGCCAACGTCAGGTCTTCTGGTTCGATTTTAGCACACTGAGCGTCTGTTAGAATCACAGTTGGCACTGTTCCTGTGTGCATTTCTATCGCTTTTTTTAAATTACTCCAGGTTGGCGGCACTACCAACACCGATTCATCAATCGAGCGGACAAGATTAACGGGAAGTTGCCTTTCTGAGACGGAAAATGCAATTAACGTGTGTCCTAGTGATAAGACTTCTGCTACTGCATCACCTCCGTAATTTCTTTTTTCTGTGCCCCGAATGAATTCGACATATTCGCTCTCATACCCATCTTGGTCAAACCTCTCAAGGTTTTGAACCGTGAGGGTCTCGATGTTTTGTTGTCTAGTCTCAGCAACTAGATATCTCATCGCCTCAGCGAGAGGCGTTGTCCACTTTAGACTAGGAACAACTACTGATACTGCATAACCAGCACTAGTTAGCCATGGCGCATTATTACAGGCTTGACGGAGCATCGAGAGTGCGAGCAACTGAATAAGAGAGGGTTGTACTTGCGGAGTGTCATAATCACCCATGTCTGCAGTGACAGTAGTGACAGACTTGCGTTTGAGAGTGCCCTTCACCATCGTGTGCCTCCCCCTTAATTCGTCCGGTGTTAATGCATTTGCTACCGCTACTCCATTTATGTACCGCTGAGGCTTAATGCTCACTCGCCAACCCCCTTGAGGGCCGCCGTTATATGATCGCCCTAGTTGTGGCGTCAAGCAATAAAGTGGCGGCTGACCACAATTTTAAATTGCGGGCAAACCGGTCACATTCATGGGCGGCAGCTGCTTGGCTGCATGGACGGTGTGGGTTCGAGGGTGGGGCGACAAGTCCCGTCTTGCCCTCCTGATGCCGCGCTCCACCCGAGGAGCTTTCAGATCGCACTGTCATATAGTGTCATCGGCGTCTGAGTTTGCAGCCGCTGAAATCGGGCTTCGGCATGTCCAGGTAGGCTGGAGCCAAGCGGGGTCACCTTTACTGCAACGGCTGCCGCTATCGGGCGCCAACAAGCATCAGGCATCACGGAGGCGGCTGGAGCCGAGCTGGCCGTCCAGCAGCTCGATAGCGAGACAGACCGGATGGGGGCCGTCATGGGCATGCTCGTCGAGGCTGGTCGGCAGCCGGCTTTGGAAAAAGACACATACTCGGGTCCGCCGCATCCAGCAGTCGGGGGGAAGAGACACACATCGGAACCCATCCCCCTACCCCACTTCGTGAGCAACTCCCTGGACGTCCTTGATTCGGATCGGAGTCTCTCCGCGTCGACAGTGTCACCCCTGCCCCCAGGCGGCTTACATGTGGTTTTTTCCAACCTAACATGAGGAAAATTCCAAAGCCCAATCTCTTGTGCCGTCCCACCAGGGCACCCACCAGCCTTATGTGTGGAAAATTCCATGATATGTGTGTTTATTTTCCCCGATTCTGAACCGACTGAAAAAGAGTGCTTTGGCGATCGGGAGTTGAAAGTCTAATAATGTCGGCAGAGAGCCCGACCGCAGGAGCTTGTTCGCCGGAGGTAGCTGCCCCATGCTGAGCCTGAGCCAACCGACCACGACCGACATAGAGCGGGCGAAGGCGACGGACCTAGCGCGACAGTATGAGCTTGCCCTTCAGGGCAGCCCCGACGACGAGCTTGATATCTCGTTCATGCACAGCTCGTTCTGCTTGTCGGGTCTTCCCTTACGTCCCCTAATCGACCGGAGCCAGACTCCCAGCGATAGCACCCTACCTGCAATTCCAGGACGACGCAAGGAGCTGCCTGCATTCTTTCGCCGTGGTGGTTCTTGCTCGTTGAGCATCAATGCCACCAATCTTCAGCTGCCGATTAGCGGTAGAGAAATCTGCACCGGAGTTCCATGGGGCAGTCGCTCAAGGCTGCTCGTTCTATGGGCAACGACCGCAGCCCAACAGAATGACACTAATACTTGGTTGGAGATTGGAAGCATTAGAAGTTGGCTTAAGGTAATCGGTGTTCAGTATTGTCAGGACAGCATTAATGCTATCAAAGACCAGCTGATTAGACTGTCCTTTGCAAGATTTACTATGTTGATGGCTCATGGTGGCAACCAGTTTTTCACCAACGATTGCCTGTTCGAGAGCGGAGTTTTCGAAGACACTGACCTGGAAAACTATGCCGATAACGACCTGACAAATGTTCGCATGCCTCTTGGTCTAAAACTAAGCGATAAAGCCTTTCAGCGCTTTAGCGGACGTGACGCAATCCCTGTCCCGACTCAAGCCTTAAGGACGATTGCAAATAACAGCATGGCAATTGATCTGTTTGTCTACATGCTGTTTAAGCTGAGAGCAATTCCGGAAGGCGAGACATTTTTGATTAACTGGAAATCTTTAATTGGTCAATTTGGCAATGGTGAATCTAAGTCTCGGTTCATCAAGGACTATAAAGCCTCAATCGACCGCGCCATTGAAGCGATGTCGTGTGCAGCCAAGGTGTCAGTAGACGAAGAAGGTTTGCGGCTCCACCACGTCAAACCAGCGGAATTCCGCAGACTGTTCGTGGTTTCGCCCAGCACCTCGACGACGAGCCGGATAACCAGGAACAGGTTGGTCAACCGCATCATGCCTGCGGCTATTGACCCAGCTAAACAGTCAGTCTTGGAGTTGTGACAATGAAACGAGAAAGCCGCCAGTTGGAAGCTGGCGGCTTTCAGGCGACGGTATCGCGTCCGAATATCGATATCGCATGGGGTTAAGTTTGGCGACCTGACCCAGCGAATCGGTTGACGAATCGGACATTAAGGACCTCGACTCGGAATCGCAAGCGAAAACTTGCGTGCTTGAGAAGTCTTGCGACTACCTAGCCTTGTGTACAAAACAAGAACACTGGAGTCGCACTATGTCTACCCGTTTAGCAATCCTACATGCCAGCTGGTTAGAGCATCCAGAAGTGGGTGCCGATGAAATCGCTGTCCTCGCCGTCCTAGCTCTCCATGCTGACCGCAATGGCAGCTGCTTTCCCAGCCAAGGACTTCTTGCTCAACTGTTAGGGCGCAGTCGTCCATGGGTGTGCAAGATTATCGGGAAGCTGGTTGAACTCGGAATCCTCCTAAAGACCAACCAAGTGCGTGCACATGACGGCGGCAACAGGGCTTGTCTCTATAAGCTCATTGCGCCCGAGGCCAAGGCAAACACCCCTACCCTGCCCTCTCAGACGAGTCACCAGCCTGACAGCGACGGTCAGCCAGAGAACAGGGCATGTCACGAGCATGACAACATAACAACTGAAATTAAACAAACAGAAGAGACTCCCCCCGCCTGCGACGCTCTCGATTTTGAGCCGGTCGGTCAGGATTCGGAACGTCCAATTCAGATTGCAACAATTCCAGCTGAGGATTGGCAGCCAACTGACGAATCATTGATGTGGGCGCTTGACCGCTTTCCCGAAACCGACTTGCAAGCTTCCAGGGACCGCTACGTCAATAAATGCCGAGCCAAAGGCTATCGGTACATTTGTCATGATTCGGCATGGAGAAGCTGGCTAGCTGATGATGTAGCCAGGGCCTCCAGCCAATCTTCCATGACAAGCCGTGGGAGAGTGCCGCCTTCTTACTCAAAATTTGCCGCCTGGAGTTCTGTTGCCGCCGAAGCTGGAGCACGTCGCCATGCAGCGTAGCCACGCCTCGCCAGTGATTCATGAGGCCCAGCCGTCATATACGCTAGCCCAAGTCCAAGCTGCCGCCGAGCCTGTCTCACCACGAGTTGCCGCCCTCCTCGCCCCTACTCGGACTGTTCCGCGCTCTGGCGAACATGGTTTCGAGGGCCTGACCGAAATATGGGAGCCTAGGCCTGTTTCGCCAGCTGATATCCCCGAACTTCGGCGCCAGCTCGACCAGCTTCTTGAAGTCCTAGAGCCAGCTGATGGCGGAGCTTGCTTAGCAAGGATTTTTGGTCTGCTCGCGCATTATCGCCAGACTGAGTTGCCGCCTGAGGTCGAGAGGTGCATTGCAAATGATTTCCTCGAAGACTTAGGCGAATACCCACTTTGCGTTCTCGAGTCCGCCTGCCGGACATGGCGACGTGACCCAGTCAGGTTCAAATACCGTCCGCTCCCAGGCGACTTACGGAAAATTTGCGCGGAGCTAATCGAGCGGACAACGACGGCAGCAAACCGCATCAGAAAGCTGTTGGCGATTGCAGAGCGAGAGTTGCCGCAGATAAATCACGCCGCCCCGACCGGCAATGCCGCTCGGACTCTTGATGTGCGCGCTCGTGTAGTCGCCTTGGCTCAGGCTCGACGAATGCCCTGAATCCAAAAGTTTGGCATGTGCAAAACTTTTAGAAACGACCTGACATCGCCCCGACCCGTTCACAGCGGATGGCATCGACAGCTGATTTTGCCCAGCATGAGCATGGGATTGACGCTGCAAAAGTTTGGCATGTGCAAAACTTTTGGGTTTCTGCTCGCCTGCCGGTCTGAAAACGTGGTCGAGCAGCCACATTTTTCCGCATGAAAGGGTCAATCTGCAGGCTATGTAGGTTTTGCTTTTGACGGGAGAATCCACAATCGGCTAAAAGATTCCTACGAGTTTGGTGTTCAGAAAGGGCGCTTCAATGTCCCCAGGCAGTCAGAAAATCCCAAAACGGTTAGTCATTGGGAATTCGAAGGGCGGGGTTTCCAAGTCGACCACCACGCGCAACCTCGCAGTTGCCGCAGCCGAGGACGGGTTGACCGTCGCAACGGTAGACTTAGACACACAGCGTAGTCTGTCAGATTTCTTTTCTCGCCGCCCAGCCGAGGCATACCCAATTGAAAACTACACTGCGACGATGTTCGACGTTGCAGACATTAAAGACATCGTTGGGTACGACATTGTAATTATCGACACGCCGCCGTTGGTGACAGAAGGCAGCGACGCGAACGAGGTTCGAAATAGCGAGCGCCTGCGAAATCTTTATGAGTTGTTGATGCTTGCCGACATGGTTCTTGCAACTACGCTGCAGCAACACGAGGACATTACCTCGACAGAAGCTTGGATGCGGCTTTTGAAAGCTCTTGGTGTCAAGTCTGCAAGTCTTTTGTCTGCGACCACTCGGCGAAGCGTTTCATTCGAAAACGCTAAACGGCGACTGAATAGGGTCGGGATGGTTTGCCCGATTGACGTTCCACGATATGAAGATATTCCCGCTTCGACCCTTCAAGGTCTCGGAGTTTGCGAAATTCGAAAGTGCAAAGGCGCTGATGATTTTCGCGGTGTTTGGCAGTTTGTGAAGAATCAACTCGAAATCTCGGTCGTGGAGTAAGTCACATGGCACTGGCAAAGCAATTCCCAAAACAGCCTCGCCAACTAATCGAGGATGCGGCCACCGAGAGCAAAGTTGAGGCTGCGCCGGAAAATACCCAAGCAATTCTTCAGCACCATGAGCAGCGTGCTCAAGAGCCGGAAGTTAGACCACTGCCAACAATTGTAAGCAGTGCCGTGACCAATCTGCCCGCCAATTTGAGTGGCGACACTCTGCCAAAGTTCTCGACCGTCCAGGAATGTGCCGACCAAATCAAAGTACTTTGGTCACAAGCCCAGCACTGCTTTGTAAACATTGGACGGCATCTATTGGATGCGAAGGAGCGGTTGCCACACGGCGAATATGAGTTGATGATTGAGAATGATTTGCCGTTCGGAAAATCGGTTGCTCATGCTCTTTCGACGATTGCGAAGGCTGTAATAGCGAAGAAAGTCGAGGAGTCGCTTCTGCCGACCGACTACACGACTTCGTACCATATTGTCACTTTGCCAGATGATGAGCTTAAACTGGCGAAAGAGCGCGATCTAATTTCGCCGAAGACGACCCGCAAGGAAATCCTGGAATTTCGGAAGAGCTTGAAGCAGCCAGACACGAAGGTTGCTCCGGCTGATATGAAATCGTTGCGCAAAAACAAGGTCAAGCTAAAGAATCAGCTAACGAGGCTAGAAGAGCAAAAGTCCCAGCTGGAGCAGGATGAGGCTCGCCTTCGAGCCGAATTGGTTGATGTCGAGAAAAAGCTATTGGCTGCCGAGGAAGCCCAACGTCAGGCATTAGCAGAGCTGGCATAATAAAGGGTAGGGAGTGACAGAGATTAAGTGTTGGCCCCTGTCACCCAATTAATGACAATTCGAAAAGCGCCAGGCAGTAGGGCAGGGGCGTCATGAATAGTAGCATCCAGACCAGCAATGAGTATTGCGCAATGACGGGGCAGGGGGGGGTGGCTTTTTTGAACATTTGTGTTGGCCATCGTAATTAGGCCCTTGTTTGTACAAGCAGCTCTTACGTTAGTTTGAACTGCTTGTACAAATCTCACTGCTTTACATAGATAGAGAAGGAGGCTGGTTCGCGGCAGCTCGCTCCAGAATCTTAACAATAGCGACATGACCGTTATAGGCCGCCCAGTGAAGTGGCGTGTCGCCGAACTCATTGTGTGCGTTAACATCAGCACCCTGGCTGACAAGATATTCAACAATGGCGGCATGGCCATATTTGGCCGCCCAATGTAATGGCGTGTTGCCAGACTGGTTGCGTGCGTTCACTTCAGCACCATTAGCGACGAGAAACTCAACAAGCGCCGCATAATCATATCGGGCCGCCCAGTGTAGTGGCGTGGCGCCATACTCATTGCTTGCGTTCACATCGGCACCTCTAGCAAGCAATCGCTTGGCTTCATTGAGGTCATTGCGCTGCACAGCAGTAAATAAGTCAGATGACATGATAATAACTCCTTGAAAGTAAGCTGTGAGAAAATTTATCAATACCTTGATACTTGGGGTAGGGCAGGGGGCTAGTTTCAAATTGATGGTGATGTCGGCTCGTTTGCGTCCGCTCTCTCCAGAATGTCGATAATGGCGGCATGACCGCTCCTGGCCGCCCAATGAAGTGGTGTGTAGCCGAATCTGTTGCTTGCGTTCACATCAGCTCCATGGCTGACAAGATATTCAACAATGGCGGCATGGCCATATTTGGCCGCCCAATGTAATGGCGTGTTCCCAATTTTGCTGCTTGCATTCACATCAGCGCCGTTGGCTATCAATCGTTTAACCGCATCGAAATCATTGAGCTGAATCGCAGCAAATAAATCAGATGACATGATAATAAATCCTCTATTAATGAAATGATCTGGTAATAAAAACAATATGACGCTTCAACGCATGTGTCAAATCTATGAAGAGACACATTAGGACTGCGGAAGATTGGCTTAAAGCAACGAGTTGCCTTTCTGGAAGGCAGGCTCGATGAGATGAGTCGCCTACTGTATTCAATAATCGAATATAAAAAGCGTTCGAAGAAACTCCATAAAAGACACAAATGACAAATCATACTGAAGACATTGGCATATATCGCACTAAGTGTAGGCTTGCGCGCATCCTCAATTAAGATAGTTGCTAATAAGCTTCTGGCAGGAAGCATAATTGTTGAACTCCTCTTCGGACATTCGCTGGCCGTTAATATACCACTGTTCTGTTAAAGAGCCACCGCTCAAAGCTTCTATTGATACAGCAGGACCACTGTTGCAATCCAAACGCCCACCACGATACATCATAGTGACAAATGCTGGTGTACCAGCATGTAGGGAGTACATTGTTTTTATCAATGAACCTCCAGCCTCCGCCAACTCTGATTCTAGTTTACGAAACTGTTCACCTGTCAGTTTTATCTCATTATTGCCCTGACCCGTGCGACCGCGCACTATCCATGTGTCCTTACGGAAGCTTTCCTGCCCAGCAATTACCAATTCTGAATTATTAATATTGCTCATAGCCTTGTGCCCTCATATTCAATGGGTAATGGAAATAATTATATAATATAGCTATGCAAAGCTCAGCCTCTTGTGGACATTGTTAAACTCAGAATCGCATCGCCACATGGATATGTATTATGGCCGTTTTCTATAAAATTGTGCTGGACGAACAACTAAAAGTGATCAACAATCTCATATTCAAAATCTGACACTTGAGGTCTACATGTCAATCGTCGTTCGCGCTGTTAAGGTCACTATTCCTGTTCCTGATGACAAATTTACATGGGAGTTAGTCCCGTTACCTGGCGCACCAGGATCTAAGAATTCACTTATTAGTCTAGAGATGTCCTACGGTGATGGCTCGATTAAGCTGAATCTTAAGGGCGGAACCCTTCAGAAGGTCAAGACATCGAGGGATGCCGCACCAGGCGGATTCATTGTGATCCAGGGCAAGCTCAGCGGCGCCGGCACAGAAATCGCAGAGGCGGGCGCAACGTACCAAGCCCCTAAGGTGACAGTTTAGACCGAGCCGATGTCCAGTCCAGGCTTGGTCGGCGGCCGATGTGTGCATCTTGCCCGAGTGCACACATCGGCCGTTTTTCATGTGCCCGTGAGAAAGCAGAGAACAATTAAATTGAAATTGTGATCTTAATCTAAACAATGAAACAGCCCGCCAAAAGAAGGCGGGCTGTTTCATTGTAAGGTCTGGCTCTTTACGTTACCCGCAATGTTTAGGTGTGGCAGCCTCGGAATAACAAAAGAGTTTAGCTTAAGAGAGAGTGAAAGAAGCGGAATTCGCGACAAACTCCACAAGACAATATATAGCACCATTCTATGACAGTGTGAAGCATTATATTTGGGGCGCGGCCTTATAATCAAAAATACTTGTTTATGGCCTAAATGCAACTCCACAGGATAGTGACCTTATTTTGCAAAGCAATAGGACCTTTGGAAAAGTCACTGACAAACTAATGTTCGTAAATATAATCAAGCAGCTGCATGCACATGCATTAAGTTCGCCATTGCCAAAAAAAAGCTTCAAGGATTAATCAAACCGCTCGACAAATTCAAACAGTGATCATAACCTAAACAAATAAACAGCCCGCGCATAAATGGGCGGGCTGTTTATTTGTAAGGTCGGGCTCTTTACGTTATCCACAATGTTCAGGTTTGGCAGCCTCGGAACAACAAAAGAGCTTAGAGTGAGAAGGTAAAAGAAATGGCATTCGCGACGAGCACCACAAGACAACATATAGCACTCATTTTTGCGAGTGTGAAGTGTTTTCTACAGGGTCGTGCCAATAAATTTACTTATTCATTCTTTTCTGACCTAATTGCAACACTGGCTGCCCCATCACGGGGCGGATATGGCCGGTTGGATTAATGTAGACGACCCCGATGCGCCAGTATGGGACGAGAGAACTGCTCCATTAGCTGTCTCTAACGTCGTCCAACTTGCTGGTCGACTCAATCGGTCACCGAACCACATCGTCCCTGGAGTTGCTCGGTACAGGCGCCCACGGGCTACTGCAGACATTATCGATTTTCCAGCTGGTCGCTGGAATTGCGACCAGCACGGGGAGCTGCGCCGGACGGTCGCTAAGGGCCTAAACAAGGCCGCTGCAGCTCGTCCTGGCCTTGCAGACCTTGCAGACAGGCTTCTCCCACGCCTGCCTGGCATGGTTCGGGTATCGGACAATATCAAAGGGGTTGGCGGACAACCGACCTCGTGGGTCGAGCCAATACGATATGCGGTTGGCAGGCCATGGATCGCTTTCAACAACGACCGGTTTGTAAACGCAATTACAATCGACTGCGATCACGACGACATGGATTTGGTAGATGGCCTGATATGGAAATCAGACTTGCCGCCGCCCTTGATTGTCTCTGATATGGCTACAGGACGATACCATGCAACGTGGCTGCTAGCGGCTCCTGTCCATGTTTACGCCGGTGCTGCTCGCAAACCTCAGAAGGCGTTGGCCCTGGCCAGGGCGCTGCTCACGTCTGCGCTCAGGGGAGACCCAGCGTACACCAATTCGCTTACAAAGAACCCGTTTGCTCGAAAGAACAGCCTGACCGGTCCGCTGAAACGCAAAGCCAATGCACTTTATGATGAGACTGTCGTCGCAGCTTGGGAAGACCAGATTTTTCTTTGGGGAGTGGATGACCGAGGAATGCGGCCCTGCGAACTGACCGATATCATAAAATGTCTGAGAGATGATTATGAGCCAAGCTGGCCTGGTCGGAAGAATATCAAGATAGTACGCAGCTCGGAAGGTCGAAACACAACCTTATTCGATACAATCCGAGAATGGTCTTACAAGAACTTTGATGCCTATTACGGGGATTTCTTTGCGGAACTGCTACGCTTCGCAAGGCAAGTTAATTCAGAATTTGAGCGGCCACTGAAAGATGGCGAGGTATACTCAACTGCCAAATCTGTTTCCAAGTTTATGCTCACAAAATGGAATGGTCGAAAGAGAGAACGCACTTTAAATCTCGGTGTTATGACAAAAGAACAATTAATTAACCCATCCATGACGCTGATCGAAAAACAGAAAGCCGCTGGTGCTTGGTCGAGGAGGAAGGTTAGAAATAAGACCGATAGACTAATACAAGAGGGTTATGAGCACTTTCATAAGCAGCGTCCTAGCTCGGTGAAGATATGTACTCAGAGAGAGCTAGCGGAGTTTACGGGGCTGTCGCTGAGCACAGTAAAGGGGAGATGGGCTGAGTTTAAAAAGGTACAACACGCTACACATCAGATAATCCCAGCGGAATCTCCGTCAGGCATGAAACACGATGGCCTCTCAAATGGGGCACGCAATCCAGAAAATATATGCCAGCTAGAGCCTGGAAGTGACATCTATAGAGAATCTGACGTCGATAATGGCTTGATAGCCTATCCTTTGGGTGTTGTCCGAAAACTCTCTGATGTCAGATCTATAATTGCTGTCCCTATAAGACCTGACAGCCAAGTTAGGAAAGGCACTTCTGATATTTCTGGAATCCATATAGATGGTGGAATCATTAATCTCACTGACGCCATATCTAAGCGAGAGTCCAAGTTCCTGCCTGATATCACAAGGTACTTATGGCACTCACAAGGTGACCATGACGATAACAGGACAGAAGTCACCAATATGAAGAAGAGTAGCTATGCAGTATCGTAGGCAAGCCACACTTAACTATTATTTATTATACTGATAAAAAGCTCCATACGCAGCGCTTTATTATTCAGCAATTAAAGAGGCAATTCCAAGGCCTCGTGGTTGTTCTGTTCCTGGCTGACGTACGACAATTGCCGTAACCATTAAATGTTGTGTTATACGTTGCGACGCGGACTGATATGTTACCAAAATTGGTATTTGAAACTTCCATGCATACCGACCCGCTAACAAACCAGATGTCAGCAATATAGCAGCACCTGTTGGAACAGCAGTGGTTACATACTTGTTTTCTACCACGTCCTTCAAACTACCAGAATCATTCAAAGCCTTTTTGAATCCAATCCAACCCTCACGAGTAAAAATAACACTAGCTGCATTCATAGCATCTCGATAATTTGCGAAGCTTAGCGTATATGCCTGCGTAATTCCATTGGTCAACCAAGTGGTGACCTCGGGCAGAGTATTTATTGGCCTGTCAAGGGACGGCATCTCTTTTAGGAGGCCATCATTATCTGTGGCAAAGTACCTTAACATAGTGGGGCGAGTAGCTAGATAACAATTTAAACCAACCGAGGCTATCAGAGAAACAGCCATAACAGTAATTATCTTCATCATTTTACAATGACCCACTCGCGCATTGATATCACGAGCGAGCACGATCGCAATGGCCTCATCAGCCTTACGTATAACATTACCAGAAGCCACAGTTGTAACAGAGACTCTTGGTGGTAGCTGCTTTCTGACCGGAGGCTTTGCTTTCGTTATAGTCATCAAATTAACCTCGAACGAAAAACTTCATATTTCAAGACTACACTGAGTAAGTATATATGTGGAATTAAAAATGCAACGATTACTATGCGCTCTATTATGGGGGTGTTTGCTGTTGTTAAGCATACTTCGCTAAACCAGCTTGGTATTTGTCATACGCTGACCGTATGTAATTCTGTAAGCTATTATTTGAGCACTTTATAAATGACAGGAGAAGATATCGTTTTGTGTGCCGCGCGATAAAACATTGTCTTTTTGAGCATCATCCTCCAAGATAAATACTAATCCGATAAAAGTAACCATGGTTTGGCCGCAATGAAATCAATGAGCCTATCAAAGCTAATTAAAGAGATATTCGAGCATTTCTGCCGAATAACAATACTCTTGTTAACGTGCAGTACTCTATGTCTTTCAGTATCTAGCAACTCACTGGCTGGTGACTCGACAACAATTGACCATCCGACGAATTTCAATTGGCATGTAGTGCATGCATCTGATGCGACAAAAGCGTACAGTGTAGACAATACTGGGATACCGAATTGTGGTCCTGGTAATGCTCTTACTGATACAGGGAATGGTTTTTCATGTATGACCCCTGCCAAGGGCGACACTGGTGCAACAGGAAGCCCAGGTTCACAAGGGGCGCAGGGTGTTCAAGGGCCTGCGGGGTCTACTGGTGCAACAGGAAGCCCAGGTTCACAGGGCGCGCAGGGACCGCAGGGTGTTCAAGGGCCTGCGGGGTCTTCGGCATCCTGTCGTGTAGGAAATGTCTGTTGGCAAGACTACGATACGTTGTGGCACTGCAGTCCAGTATGTATTCCATGAGCCACGAAACTCATCAGGCCATTCAGAAAGCAGTTCTCACAGAACAGCAACCCCAAATTCAACAGGGGCCGCGAAACGGCCGAGAACGCGGCCACGCACGATCCGCCGGAATGCACATGAAAACCGTTGGAAATTTCGGATATCATGCGTTGGCATGTAGAACTTAAACAGCGATTTGACACATAGATAGATTCCTAGATGTTATGTTCAGCTGTTTAAGACGAACGATATATTAACAATCAAATGTACCGAGAAGTACACTATTATGAAGCTCACCGTGTACAAACATAAAATTTTGTGCCGTTACACAGCAGTGAAAATAAATTGGAATGCACACAGTTTAGAATTGAATGTTGACAAAAATAAGTGTATATAAGTTCAACATCAAGTGGGCTAAATAGCAGAATGGAATTGAGTTAATGGGTATGTTATGGGAAGGCAATGAACAAGTCATTCGTACTATCAGGGTAATCGCTGAATTCCTCGCAATAGAGATTATTGTATGCTGTTTGGATATGGACGAAAGTGAAGAAATTGAGCTTCGTGTCCATGCGTGCAGGAGTGGAATGCTGAGTGACGAGTTAGAGGAAATTGAGGCTGAAGTCACATCGCCAGCATTCGTTATGGCGCTATCATATTTGTCATCCGAGGACGTTAGCGATGCACTCTGTGCAATGCGTCGCCCTGAAAATTCGGCATTGGTAGCTGGATTTCTGGCTGAATGCTTTGGATCAGGGACTGTTAGGGAAATGCTCAGGGCCATCTGACTTCTTCGATGTCCAGAAAGACAGCAAGGAGGTCAGACGGCCCTCTCTACCTTATAGGACGGTGACTCCGGAGCGTTCTCTGCCGCTCTCTCCAGAACCTTGACGACGCCGACATGACCTTCTCTTGACGCCAAGTGCAGAGGAGTACTGCCACCGTTGTTGTTCTTGTTCATATTAGCGCCCTTGCAGGCTAGCATTTCGGCAATACAAATGTAACCGTGTTCTGCCGCCAAGTGTAATGCAGTATCGCCCGCCTTATTGACTGCATTCACATCAGTACCCAAGGCTATTAGAAGTTTGGCTGTGGTTGTATAGTCAAATCGCGACGCAAGATGTAATGAGGTTTCGTCATCACTGTTAGTTGCGTTCACATCAGCACCATGACTGACTAAGCATTTAACATTAGCGGCATGACCATAGCTGGCCGCCCAGTGTAATGGTGTGTGGCCAACTTTGTTTCGCGAGTTCACATCTACACCAGTTTTCAGTAGGAACTCAGCAATGGCAACATTACCTGAACCAGCGGCCCAATGTAAGGCCGTGTTGCCAATCCTATCGCGAACATTAGCATCTGCGCCTTGCAAAACGAGAATACAGACAATGTCGATATGACGAGAACTAGCGGCCCAATGTAATGGAGTATTGCCAGAAATATCGATAGCGTTCACATCTGCATCTTGGGCAATTAAAAATTCGACAATGTCGACGTGACCAATCGCCGATGCCCAGTGAAGTGCCGTGCTACGATATGTGTCGCATGAATTAACATCAGTGTCTTGAGCGATTAATCGCTGAACTGTATCTAAATCGCCTCGTTGAGCGGCTGCAATCAAATCAGGCGACATGGTAATACTCTCTTATTAATGTCTTGGAACATACATTGAAGCATACGGTAGGGATGGCCAAAGAACAATTGTATTCAACAACCGGAAACGCTTCCGGCAAGGTTATTAATGGAACAATGATAAGAAAGAGCTTCATCTGAAACAGCCAGAATCGCTTGTTCAGCACGTGGCAGCTTTAAAAAGCCGCTAGCTATTGGAACCCTGAATTTAAAACGAAAAAGCGTTTAAAAAACAGTTGACTCAGAGCGAGCTTGTTATTAAAAGAGCGCCTATACATATGAGCACCAGTAAACATTGCAACGAAACTGGAGGCACTCATGGGAACCAGACTTAGCGAAACAGCCCGCTCTATCATTGCCATGCTGCATGGCAATGCGCCTGATGATCTAGAAACGGTGCCAGATACTGGCGGCGTAGGCAGGGGACTTTTAAAACATTCCGCCAGTGAGTTAAGCCATTTACATACCAGAGAGCACAATCATATCGGTCTGTGTAATCGTAAAACCCTCAATAGGGACGATGCTACACAACCAAGTCAGAGCCTCACGCCACGACCGCATATCCATGAGAATTATAGCAACCAGCTTATTATTTGTTTGAATGATGAGCGACTCCGGAAAAAGCTTAGTAAACATATAAGGGGGCAGGGGAGAGAAGCAGACCCACACTACCTGGCAAAGAAAAAGGCTTACGCACGAACTCATAACTTTAACAACATCGGCTCTCCGCCAAGCTAACTCGAAGGCATTGGTCAATTTGGCTCGCTAGCGATATACCGAGTAGCCCGTCAAAATACCGACAAGGCTATATACAAAAAAAGTAACCAGGTAAGCAGCTTCTCAGCCCCAAAAGCGGAGGTCAGCAATGAAAAGCATGTCCTTAGGCATACTACTGATGGATAGCACTCCAACTGGCCCGACTTATGTACATGGCCTAGATTGGCTAGGCTGGTGGTGGTCGGTTAGCAGAACAAAGCTACACGATTTAATAGCGATGCTTGAGAAAAACCTACCTGCCGTTTATATTCTCATTGGTACCGATCCGAACGGTAAAACAAATGCCTACGTGGGCGAAACGGACAATATCGGTAAACGGCTGGCTGCACATGACAAAGACACATCAAAAGACAACTGGCACAAGACCTGTGTGTGCGCTGGGAAAGGGTATTTGACTAAAGCACATGTCAAGTTTCTGGAGCGTCAGATCATCGACGACATTACTGTTGCAGGTAAGGCAAGGCTTTCTAACATTGCTATGCCAGAACGAGTATATTTGCCTGACCGCGATCTTGTCACCATGAATGTCTTCGTGAATCACATGAGAACAGCCTTCATTGCCTTGGGGCATGACTTCCTATGGACGGAGCCTGTTAAAAATGATGTGAAGTTGCTGAAGAGCGAGCTAAAGTTCGTATTAAAGAGCCGCAAAGAACCAGGAATGTTCGCTGAAGCGCTGGAAGTGGATGGAGAATTTATCGTCACGGCTGGTTCTTTAGCAGCAGCTGATAAAACAAGCTCGTATAACCACTACCGTCCTAAGCGTGATTCCCTGAAGTCGGAAGGCATCCTTGTGCCTGAAGGCTCGATGTACCGCTTCACCCAAGACGTCTCGTTCGGAAGCCCGACAGCAGCTTCGTCTGTAGTTCTTGACCGAAGCAATAATGGCCGAACAACATGGATGGTGCAAGGGACAAAGAAAACCTATGTTGATGTCCTCAAAGAGCTTTCATCACACTGACGCCTCGGCTCGTGTCATGTGCTTCTGTAACTAATCAGCAAACTGCAGAAGCATATGGAGCTTGTCGGTTGGCGAGGCGCGCAAGAAAGGCGATGAGAGACTGGTGCGGGTTGGCTCTACATGCTATGATACTGCCGCGCAAAACAAATACCCTGTACCAGCGAAAAACACACGGCTCTTTCCATAAGAAACCTTATGCGACCCAAACGGCACCCGCAAAAAGGGTCTGGGATAACATACGCGCGCTCAAAAGTCTGATGAACGGTGGCTGCTTGTGTCGGCGTTTGAGGTCCTGGCGCCTTGATTCCGGTCGGTAGTTATGGTTCCTGAGATGCGGCTTTCAGGGACGATGGACGCATGGTCAGCGACCGCCAACACGTTGAGAGAATACTCATCCCCGCGCTCATGACCACGATTCTGACCGGAATTCAGAATGGGATGAGCGTCGAGCACAGGGTAATCATCCAGCCAACCATCGACCTTCTGACCGCTGCTATGCGCGAGCCGCTCGCTGACGTGCCTGCAGATAGAGCTGATAAAATCGTTCGTCGTTCGATGAGAGCCGTTACCGCCGCCAGCTCGCTGAACGGCGCCGACAAGTGCAGCATCCAGTGGTACGCTATCGCAAGGCTGACGGTCATTTTGTCGGATGTCATCCAGATCGGCCAGGACAGCACCTTTGCGATGGCCTGGGACAAAATGACAGGCGAGCTTGGCTTGGACTCCACCCTGACGGAGGACGACATTGTCAGTGGCGACGAGCTGGCGGGGCAGATGCTGCTCTGTCTCCAGAGTGAAGGCTATTTTCAGTCGGCCTGACCATGCTTCAGGTCCCGCTAGCAGGTGGGTGGAAACCCGAACCTGGGACGTACCAGGTTCGGGTTCGTATCTCATCCAATTACGACTGGCGAACCCGAGAGATGAACCGCTCCACCTCCTGTGACAGGCTTTGCGACTGAGTGCCGAGATTGTTGGCCGCTGAAAGGGTCTCATTGGCGCCACGGCCAGTTTCATTGGCGGCCTGCGAGACACCGGAAATGTTCGAGGAAACCTCTTGAGTGCCCTTCGATGCCTCACTAACGTTCCGTGCAATCTCGCGTGTTGCCGCCCCCTGCTCCTCGACGGCGGACGCGATGGTCGTCGAAATCTCACTCATGCGTTGGATTGTCCCAGTGATGCTCTTGATGGCATCGACCGTGGTCCCAGTCACGCTCTGCATCTGGCCGACCTGCATCTGGATTTCCTCGGTCGCTTTCGCCGTCTGATTGGCGAGGTTCTTCACCTCGGAGGCCACCACGGCAAAGCCCTTGCCCGCCTCTCCGGCACGTGCCGCCTCGATGGTGGCGTTCAGGGCGAGGAGATTGGTCTGGCTGGCGATTTCGTTTATCAGGCTGACAACGGCGCCGATTTTCTGCGCCGCTTCGGACAGACCGTTTACCGTGGCGTTTGCGCGGTTGGCCTCATCGACCGCAGCAGAGCCAATTTTCGTGGACTCCGAAACCTGGCGAGAAATCTCGTTGATTGAGCTGGTCAGTTCCTCGGTTGCCGACGCCACGGTCTGGACATTGGCCGAGGCTTGTTCGGCCGCTGCCGCCACCACGGTGCATTGGCGGTTGGTCTGGTCAGCATTGGCAGACATGGTTTGAGCGGTGTTTTGCAGCTGGTGTGCTGCAGACGAAACCCCTGCGACCACATGGCTGACGCTGGTCTCAAAATCTGCAGTCAGACGGTTCAGGGTTTCCATCCTGGCAAGCTTGGCAGAGTCCTCAGCGCGCTTCCTCTCTTCCTGCTGCGCCTTCTCGATAGCTGTATCCTTGAAGACCTGAAGGGCCTCGGCCATATCGCCTATCTCATCGCCCTGACCACGAGACGGCACCACGATTGACACATCACCTCCGGCTAGGCGTCTCATTGCCGCTGTCATCGCAATGATGGGTCGGATTAGACCAAACCTCGAAATCAAGGCCCCAATAACCACCCCAACAGCTATGCCCCCGATTGCTACAACGACCATCAACGTCAGAAGAAAGTCCTTCAGTCGGTCTCCCTCAGAATTTATTTCATGGCTCTTGGAGTCAATAGCATCAACCAGCGATTTAATCTTTTCCTGGAGAACATTAGCTTGCTTTCTAGACTCGTGAACCGAATCTTCGATTTCCAGCCTAACACCCTCCGCCTTGACATCCCTGTGTTTCTCAGCCCTGGCAATAGTGGTTTTGGCACTGGTCAGATAGTTCAGATATGCACTCCGGATATCGGTGATGGCTGCACGCTGCTCGGGCGGAAGGTCTTTCTCGACAATGGCCAGCCGCTCTTCGAATTGCTTGCTTGAACCCAGCAGAACTTGGGATGCCTCGCCCATCTCACTCGGGTCCATGCCCATGCGATACTCGGCGCGGTTCATGATAATAAGGTTCTGGTTCATCCGTGCGCCAGTTTTGGCGAGCGTGCCATACAGCGCAACTCTATCCAGCATTGAACCCATGTTGGATAGACCACTATAACCGATTGTGCCGATAACAATCGAGCTTGCTGCCATAATCGCGATAATAATCGCAATCTTTTTAGCGATAGAAATGTTTGCAATGATGCTCATAGCTGATTACTCCATCTTGCTTTACTCTTGAAGCAGCGCATCAAGTCTCATCGGTATCATCAAAACAATCTGAAATAACAATGCAAAGTCATGAAACCGATATGTTGCGCGCAGGCTGCGCTTGTCAGTGCGAATCAAGACAGCTTGGTCTTTATGGCTGCGACTAAATCGATGACATCATACGGCTTTGTCAGATAGCGGTCAAAGCCTGCATTTATTCCTCTCTCAATCTCCGAAGCTGCTGCAGCGGCGCTCAGAGCGAATACCGGAATATCATGAGTTGCCGTATGATGGCGCAGTTCGTCAAGGGCGTCGAAGCCACTCATGCCAGGCAAATTGATGTCCATCAGAATGAGCTGCGGCAGATGCTCTCTCGCCAGTGCAATGCCCTCCTCGGCAGTCTTTGCTGTGAGCAGGCGCGTTCGAGGTATCTTAGAGACAATATGCGCGACGAGTTCAAGTCCGGAGGAACTGTCATCAACGCAGAGAACTGTACGCGTGCCCTGAATGCCCTTATCGACGACTTCGTCATTGTTCGTCGAAGTCACGAGGTCATTATCTGCAATATCCGAATTGTATACAGGAATATCAACCCAGAACCGAGAGCCCTCACCGAATTCACTCGAAAATCCAATGCTACCATGCATCAAGTTCATCAACCTTCGTGACAGCGCCAGCCCTATGCCAGTTCCTTCAATTACACCGCTCTCACGGCCAAGACGGTTAAATGGCTCGAATAGTTCAGACTGACGCTTTTCAGGAATCCCCTGCCCGCTATCGGCTACGACAACGCGAACACAGTCAGGACTTAGCTGCTCACTGTAAATATCAACCCGCCCACCGCTGCGATTGTACTTAATAGCATTGGTACCTAGATTTATCAAAACCTGATTGAGCCGTGTTCTATCGGCCCGAACATCTGATAGACCATCGACAGTTCTAACCATAACAATTATGCCTGCCTGCTCACCAAGTGGAGACAGCGATGCAGTAAGACTGGACAAAAGCGCGTTTACGTCTATCCGTTCGAACTCTATAGCAACCTGCCCAGCATCAATTTTTGAAAGGTCTAGCAGGTCATTTATCAAGGAAAGCAAGTGCCTTCCGCTTTGGAGTATATGGCCAACGCTGATACTGAGATTGTCTGCTTGGACATCACTATGATCCATTTCGAGTAACTGGGCAAAACCCAAAATTGCACTAAGTGGCGTTCGTAACTCATGGCTCATGTTGGCAAGGAACGTACTTTTAGCGAGATTAGCTGCTTCTGCCTTATCTCTCGCGATGGCTAGTTGGATGTTAGATTCGTTGAGAGCAGATGTTCGCTCTTCGACTAGATTCTCTAGGCCATACCGATATTGCTGAAGCTCTGCCTCGGCCTTTTTCCGCTCGGTAATGTCCTGGAAAGCCATGACCGCTCCGGCCACTCGGCCGTTGCGCCAGATTGACGTCAACGTCACCGACACAGGAAGCCGCTGCCCATCCTTGGTCCAGAATACGTCTTCATGGTTGATGAGCGTCCGGTCGGAGTGGAACGCGTTCAGGAGCGGGCATTCCTCGGCGGGATACGGTGAACCGTCCTGGTGACGACCATGAATCAGCTCGTGGCAAGGTGCTTGAAACAATTCGTCCTCACTCCAGCCAAGCATGCGACATGCAGCTAAATTAGAGAAGACAATGCACCCCTCTTCGTCAAAAACGTGAAGACCTTCACCCAATGTGGCTGTAATTTCAATCAGTCTGCGCTCATTTTCCTCGACAGCATGCTGGGCACGGCGGATATCAGTGATGTCGTGCCAAATCGAGTAAAATACTGTACGGCCCTGAATTTCGAGCGTGCGTACTGAAATCAAACGATTTCGTTCCTCACCATCACGTGTAAGGTGGACGATTTCGAATTCATCACCACCGTTACTCTGTATCCGTTCCATTTGCTTTCGAAGCACATCCGCCGACTTATGTGCGTCGATATCGACAAGCCTCAGCCTTGAAAACTCTTCTCGACTGTAGCCTAGTCCCTGATGGGCGCTGTCGTTGAAATCAATCGGAAGCGTCGTCGTGGGGTCGATTAAAACAATGCTATCGGGTGAGCGGTCAAAGAGAGACCTGTATTTAGCCTCACTTTCACGGATGGCTTTATCTGCAGCCTTTCGGTCACAGATATTATATATAATCGACCGACTCATTATAACAGCGCCGTTTTCATCGCGAAGGGTCGTTGCGCTTCTCAGTACTGGAATGGTTCGACCATCTTTGCAGACAAGCTCGTATTCAACGTCGCCGAGGTAGCCACATGAAAAGAGTTGAGCAGTATCCTTCTGAAACTGAATCTTCCCCGCATCGTCCAGAATATCCTGGAAGCGCAGCTTACCAACGACCTCCTCTCGGCTATATCCAAGCCAGGACAATTCCGTATCGTTGATTCGAACAATTGTGCCAGTTGGGTCAATAGAGTGGTAGCCGACGGGAGCATTGTTGTAAAGGTCTGATATCTCAGACGCACGCGCCTTAATAAC
>SESB01000600.1_pt1 | contig 25715 bp, 23 predicted proteins | sample 3171441 | NCBI WGS metagenome assembly SESB01 (sample SAMN06051867, study PRJNA518727) | freshwater metagenome | biome: subpolar coniferous forest; feature: holomictic lake; material: water; isolation source: holomictic Lake 227, 6 m depth | place: Canada: near Kenora, Ontario | collected... | reverse complement strand
CGATATCCAGCAATCACTTGCTCTTATCGACAGTGCTTACGAGTTCATCAAGAACACAGTTGCAAAGGGTGGCCACGTACTTTTCGTTGGAACCAAGAAGCAAGCACACGCACCTATCAAGGAACAGTCAGCTCGCGTAGATATGCCTTACGTTACTGAGCGCTGGCTTGGTGGAATGCTCACAAACTTCCCAACCGTTTACAAGCGTATTCAACGCTTGAAGGAGTTGGAACTTCTAGAAGAGAAGAACGATCAAGTTCTTACAAAAAAGGAACTTCTTGTTCTACGTCGTGAGCGCGAAAAGCTCACAAAGAACCTCGAAGGTATTCGCAACATGACTAAATTGCCTTCAGCAATTTGGGTTGTCGACACAAAGAAGGAACACCTTGCAGTAGCTGAAGCTCACAAGCTTGGTATTCCAGTTGTAGCAATCTTGGATACAAACTGCGATCCAGATGAAGTTGATTTCAAGATTCCTGGTAACGATGATGCAATCCGTTCAATCGGTTTGCTTACTCGCGTTATCGCTGATGCAGCGGCTGCAGGACTCGCTGCTCGTTCAGCAAACGCAGCATCAAACCCAGATAAAGCTCCAGCCGCAGCTGCTACAGATGCAGATAAGTTGGAAGCAGAAATTCTTGCTGCTGCACCAGTTGTTGAAACTGCTGCTGCACCAGAGGCCGCTGTTACAGAAGTTAAGGAGTAAGTGAAATAGTTATGGCTTACACAGCTGAAGATGTAAAGAAACTGCGCGAACAAACCGCAGCAGGAATGCTTGATTGCAAAAAGGCACTCGATGAAGCCGATGGCGACTTCGACAAAGCTGTTGAAATCATTCGCGTGAAGGGTTTGAAGGGCGTCACAAAGCGTGAAGGCCGCTCAACCTCAAATGGTTTGGTTATTGCAAAAGCTGAAGGAACTCGTGGAGTAATGCTCGAACTTAACTGCGAAACTGATTTCGTGGCTAAAGGAGAGCGTTTTCAGGAGCTCGCAAATGAACTCTTGAACCACCTATCTTCATCAAGCATTAATGAACTCCCTGCTTTCTTGGCTTCAACACTTCCAAGCGGACAGACAGTTCAAGCTCGTGTTGACGAAGGAAATGCAACCCTCGGCGAAAAGATTGAAATTCGTCGTATTGCAGTTCTAGATGGATCACCAGTTTCTCTCTACTTGCACCGCACAAACCCAGACCTTCCACCACAACTTGGTGTCTTGGTTCAGCTCACGGCAGATGCTGTTGAAGCGGGTAAGGACGTTGCGCAACATATTGCTGCTTTTGCACCTCAGTTTGTTCGCCGGGAAGATATTCCTGCAGATCAAATCGAGGCAGAGCGCCGTATTGCCGAAGAGACAGCTCGCGCTGAGGGAAAGCCAGAAGCATCTCTCACCAAGATTGTTGAAGGCCGAGTAACTGGTTTCGTAAAGGAAATCAGCCTTCTTGAGCAATCTTTTGCTAAAGATGCGAAGAAGACAGTCCAGCAAATCCTCGATGAGGCAAAGACCGCTGTGTCGGCGTTTCACCGTTTCAAGGTTGGGCAGTAATCTCATCCAGTAGAACTCGTAATAACCCAGTAATTCAAGCGAAAGGAGCACTTCTCATGGCCCGAAATGGTTACAAGAGAGTGCTCCTTAAGCTTTCTGGAGAGGTATTTGGCGGAGTTAAGGGCATCGGCGTAGATCCCGATGTAGTACACGACATTGCATCGCAGATTGCAGATGTAGTGCGAAGCGGAACTCAGGTAGCAATTGTTGTAGGCGGAGGAAATTATTTCCGCGGAGCAGAGTTGCAGCAGCGCGGAATGGATCGCGCTCGCGCAGACTATATGGGAATGCTCGGAACAGTTATGAACTGTTTAGCGTTGCAAGATTTCTTGGAAAAAGAAAATATCGATACACGCGTACAAACAGCAATCACCATGGGCCAAGTTGCAGAGCCTTATATTCCACGTCGCTCAATACGCCACCTTGAAAAAGGCAGAGTCGTAATTTTTGGCGCAGGCGCAGGAATGCCTTTCTTCACAACCGACACAGTGGCAGCTCAGCGTGCACTTGAAATTGGAGCAGAGTGCTTGCTTCTTGCAAAGAGCGGCGTCGACGGCGTATATACCGCTGATCCTAAAAAGGATCCAACAGCAACAAAATATGATTCAGTAAGTTACGACGATGTTCTTTCAAAATCTTTAGCTGTTGCAGATGCGGCAGCCTTCAGTCTTTGCCGTGAAAATAATCTGCCAATAATTGTCTTTGATCTCAAGAACAAGGGAAATATCGCTCGAGCAGTAAAGGGCGACCAAATCGGAACGCTCGTTTCCGGAAACCGCTAAATTAAAAAAGGGGAACGTGACGCTCATGTCTGATTTGAACGCACTCTTGGCCGACGCCAATACAAAAATGACCAAGGCAATTGAGGTTGCTAAGGATGACTTTGGTGCAATCCGTACCGGACGGGCTCATCCATCAATGTTTGCCAAGATTATGGTGGATTATTACGGGTCATTTACACCTCTTGCTTCATTAGCCACTATCCAAGTGCCTGAAAATCGCATGGCTCTTGTAAGCCCATTCGATAAAGGTGCAATCGCACTGGTCGAGAAGGCCATCCGCGAATCTGATTTGGGTGTAAATCCTCAAACTGATGGTGGAGTAATTCGCGTTAATTTCCCCCAACTCACAGAAGAGCGCCGCAAGGATTACATAAAAGTAGCTCGAAATAAGGCAGAAGATTCACGCATCTCTATTCGAAATATCCGTCGTGCAACAAAAGAAGCGATGGAGAAGATGGAGAAAGATGGCGATGCGGGTAAAGACGATGTTGCCCGTGCGGAAAAGGATCTTGAAAAGGCAACGAGCGATCATGTAACTAAAATTGATGAACTTCTCAAGCACAAGGAAGCCGAGCTCCTCGAGGTTTAATTCTCGAAAAGAATTATGGACGATATTCATTCACTTAACGAAGCAATCAACAAGAAGGCGGGAAGAAAACTCCTGCCCTCTATTATTGTTTCAGTTTTGATACTTGGCGTTGTCTTTGGAACTCTCCAAATTCATCCGATTTTATTTACTGGACTAGTTCTCGCAGCTGTAATTCTGGCAATTCGTGAACTTAACCATGGTTTCAAACTTGCCGGAACGATGATTCCAGATTATTTCCTGCAGGTTGCTTCTATTGGAGTAATAGGCGCCGCATACTTTGGCCGAGTTTCAGGGCTCTCTGTTGCAGTCGCAATCGCCGTTCCAAATCTCTGTGTTTTCTTGCTCGCTCTTTCGCCGATTGATTTCATTAAACGAGTCTCAGCTGCGAGCTTGGCAGTTTTTTACATTCCTTTTCTAGCTGGATTTATCGTATTACTCGGCCATTCAGATGATGGACCGGCTCGAATTCTTACTTTGGTCGTTTTAGTTGCTTGTAACGATACTTTTGCGTACATCTCCGGTGTCCTATTTGGTCGCCACCCTTTAGCGCCACACATTAGCCCCAAGAAAACTTGGGAAGGGTTGATTGGTTCACTTGTCGCAACCACAGTTGGAGCATCACTCATTTTCCATTTTGTTGCTCACAAGCACTGGTGGCTGGGAGTTCTTATTGGCTTGATGGGAGTTGCTACAGCTACAGCTGGAGATCTCATTGAATCAGCAATCAAGCGTGATCTAAATATTAAGGATATGGGCTCATTGCTTCCCGGCCACGGGGGCGTTTTGGACCGTATTGATTCTGTACTTTTTACTGGCCCTGCCGTCTGGTTTGTGCTTGAACTTATTAAGCATTGGAAGTTGTAGCCCACATGTCAGATGAATTGAAATTAGTCTTTGATGAACCAAAACAAAAAGTAAAGCCTCCTAAGCATTTCGCCGACTTAGATCCCGAAGGTCGAAAGGCCCTCGCTGAAGAGATTGGCTTGCCGGCATTTAGAGCAAAGCAGATTGCCACCCATTTTTTTGTACATTACAACGACGATCCTGAAACTTGGACCGATATTCCTAAAGACCTTCGCTCTCTCGTAACTGAGAAATTCACGCCAAAACTAATCACTTTGGTTCGTACCGTGACGGCAGATAATGGCAAGACAAGAAAAGACTTGTGGCGTTTACACGACGGTGTTCTTGTCGAGAGTGTCCTTATGAAATATACGGATAGAACGACGGTTTGTATTTCATCGCAAGCGGGCTGTGGAATGAACTGTCCGTTCTGCGCGACAGGTCAAGGCGGATTGACTCGAAACTTAACTGCTGGAGAGATAACTGCCCAAGTAGTTGCTGCTGCAAAGATTTGCGCCTCAGGCGAATTGCCAGGGGGAGAGACGCGACTTTCAAATGTTGTATTCATGGGCATGGGTGAGCCAATGGCTAACTACAACGCCGTTATGCGCTCTGTCAGAAACATCACCGCTCCACAACCTGATGGCCTTGGCATTGGTGCCCGTTCAGTAACAGTTTCAACAGTCGGTTTAGTAAATGGAATCGATAAACTTCGAGACGAAGGAATCCCAGTAACCCTCGCCGTTTCACTTCATACACCTGATGATGAACTTCGTGATTCCCTGGTTCCAATCAACTCTCGCTGGAAAGTTAAAGAAGTCTTGGATGCTGCTGATCGATACTCAGATAAGACTGGCCGCAGATACTCCATCGAGTATGCCCTTATTCGAGATATCAACGATCAGGCATGGCGCTCAGACTTGTTGGGCCGCCTTCTAAAGAATCGAAATGCCCACGTTAATTTGATTCCTTTGAACCCGACCCCGGGCTCAAAGTGGACAGCCTCTCGCCATCAGGATGAAGCTGAATTTGTAAGAATTTTGGAAACTTATGGGGTCCCGGTCACAGTTCGCGATACGCGAGGCAGGGAAATTGACGGGGCCTGTGGTCAACTGGCTGCCGCCGAGATAACCTCTCCCTCATGAAAACCCTGAACAACTTCGTAAACGGAAAAAAGCAAGCTGCCTCGAGCGGACAAACCTCAGAGATTATCGATCCAGTTACGGGTTCACCGTATGCAACTGCTCCAGTATCTAGCGCAGCAGATGTCGATCAGGCGATGAACGCAGCTGCAAAGGCTTTCGAAGGATGGCGTGATTCAACCCCATCAGAACGTCAACGCGCTCTTCTCAAAATTGCGGATGCATTTGAATCTCGACAAGAAGAGTTGATTGCAATTGAATCTGAAAACACAGGTAAGCCAATTGCGCTGACAACATCAGAAGAAGCACCTCCAATGATTGATCAAATTCGTTTCTTCGCTGGTGCTGCTCGAAATCTTGAAGGTCGTTCAGCGGGCGAATACATGCGCGGAATGACATCCTTTATTCGTCGCGAACCAATTGGTGTTTGCGCACAAGTCACCCCATGGAACTACCCAATGATGATGGCTGTATGGAAGTGGGCACCTGCAATTGCAGCGGGCAATACCGTTGTATTAAAGCCAAGTGACACGACCCCTGCATCTACCGTTTGGATGGCAGAAGTTATGTCTGAATTTCTCCCAGAAGGTGTCTTCAACGTTATAACAGGAGATCGCGACACTGGCCGCGCTCTTGTGGAACATAAGATCCCTCAGATGGTTTCTATTACTGGATCGGTTCGTGCAGGAATGGAAGTTGCGAAAAGCGCAGCAAATGATTTGAAGAAAGTTCATTTGGAACTTGGTGGCAAAGCTCCTGTTGTTGTATTTGCCGACGCAAATCTCGAAGCAGCAGCTGAAGCAATTGCAATCGCAGGTTATTTCAACGCTGGGCAAGATTGCACAGCTGCAACTCGCGTAATGGTCGAAGCAAGTGTTTATGATGAATTTGTCTCACTTCTTGCAAAGCAAGCGACTGAAAATATCGCCACCGGAGCTCCTACAGAAGATGTCCTTTATGGTCCTGTAAATAATGCGAACCAATTGGCTAGGTTGCAAGGTTTCATCGACCGCGCCCCTTCTCATGCGAGCATTGTTGCTGGCGGCAAGAAAGTTGAACGTGCCGGCTACTTCTGGAGCCCAACTGTCGTTGCTGACCTCAAACAGGACGATGAGATGATTCAGAATGAGATTTTTGGACCAGTAATCACAGTCCAAAAGTTTAGCGATGAGGCTCAAGCAATCAGTTATGCAAATGGCGTCGCTTACGGCCTGGCATCAAGCGTCTGGACAAGCAACCATGGCAGAGCAATGCGCCTCGCCAAGGCATTTGATTTTGGTTGTGTTTGGATCAATACTCATATTCCAATCGTCGCGGAAATGCCTCACGGAGGCTTTAAGCATTCGGGGTATGGCAAGGACCTCTCAAATTATGGTTTTGAGGATTACACTCGAATAAAGCATGTAATGACAAACCTGAATCTGTAAGCGAATTTTAAACTTTTCGGTCTAGTATTTCCCATCATAAGTTCCTGTTCACCTTCTGATTGATTGATAATAGAGAGGCTCACAAAGTGGCAAAGATAACCCGTGAAATTCCCCCAGGGGATAACGATTTGCTCGGACAGTTAGAAAACGCATCAAAGGCTTTTCTATCGCGTAGAGCTCTTTTAGCAGGAGCAGGTGGAGCAGCAGCAGCGAGCATGATTGGTTTTGAAGGTGCGCAGAGCGCACAAGCAGCGGGCGGAACAGTCCGTTGGGCAAACTGGGGTTTGTACCTAGATTTTGATAACAAGACAAAGAAGTATCCGACTCTTGAGGCGTTTAAGAAGAAGACAGGAATAAAGGCCACATACCAAGAGGCAATCGATGACAATGACACCTTCACTGCGAAGGTCTCACCGCAATTGCGACTTAAGAAAGATATTGGCTACGACGTAGTCACAATGACAGAGTGGAAAGCAGCCCAATGGGTTGCAAGTGGTTTCGTCCAAAAACTAGATGATGCAGCCGTTCCTAATAAGAAGAATGTCCTTCCATCACTTTTAAATCGTCCATTTGACGCTGGCCGTCACTATTCATTGCCTTGGGCAGGAATTATTGCGGGAATCGCATGGAGCAAAAGCGCAATTCCAAAGGGTCTAAAGACTCTCGATGATCTCTTTGCGCCTGCAAATAAGGGTCGCATCGAAGTTCTTTCAGAAATGCGCGACACAATTGGTCTGGTCATGCTTTGGCAAGGCGTTGATATCTCAAAGCCTTTTACAGATACTCAATACCAAAAGGCTGTTGATTTCATTCAAAAGAAGATTAAGGATGGGTACATCCGACAAGTTAAGGGTCAGAGTTACGCTGAAGATCTCATCAGCGGCGACGCCGTTGCTGTTATTGGGTGGTCTGGCGATATTAATCAGCTTAATCTTCAAAATGGAAATCGTTTTGGATTTGCTGTTCCTGAGTCAGGCGGAACCTTCTCTACAGACAATCTCATGATTCCATCTACCTCGCCAAATAAGAAAGCGGCCGAGGCGCTAATTAACTATTACTACGATCCAGTAGTTGCGGCGACTGTTGCAAATTACATTACATATATCTGCCCAGTTGCTGGAGCTCAGGCAGCTATGGCAAAGATCAATCCAAAGCAAGTAAATAACCCATTGATCTTCCCAACCGATGCAATGTGGAAGAACCTCAAAGTATTCCGCGAACTCAATCCTGCTGAAACGGCTAAGTATGCGAAGTCATTCCAGAAGGCGATTGGTAACGGTTAATGGCGGACGCCTCTACCTCTGCAAAAGGCGATCTGAAACTTACTAATCTCACAAAGAGTTTTGGCGACTTCACGGCAGTAGATGACCTCACGCTGACGATTCCAGAAGGTTCCTTTTTTGCCCTTCTCGGACCATCTGGCTGCGGAAAGACAACAACTCTTCGAATGATTGCAGGTCTGGAAGATCCAACGTCAGGCAAGATTTCAATTGGCACGACCGATATTACGGACAAGCGCCCTTACCAGCGCCCCGTGAATACTGTCTTCCAAAACTATGCCCTATTTCCGCACCTTACGATTTTTGAAAATATCGCTTTCGGTTTGCGCCGACGCGGAGTCAAAGACGTAAAAGCTCAGGTCGATAAAGTCCTCAATCTTGTGGAGCTTCCACATCTTGCAGATCGCAAGCCAACTCAGCTATCTGGTGGCCAACAACAGCGCATTGCTGTTGCTCGTGCGATTGTTAATCGTCCGGCGCTCTTGCTACTTGATGAACCACTTGGCGCACTTGATCTAAAACTTCGTCGTCAGATGCAGATTGAATTAAAGTGGATTCAGACAGAAGTTGGTCTTACTTTCGTTCACGTAACCCACGATCAAGAAGAAGCCATGACAATGGCTGACACGATTGCTGTGATGAATGAGGGACGTATTGAGCAGATGGGAACTCCCGCTGAACTTTATGACAATCCAAAAACTGCATTCGTGGCAAACTTCTTGGGCCAGTCCAACCTCATCCAGGGATCAATCGTCGACAACGATGGCGATTATCACGTTGTAGATTTACACGGGCAGAAAGTCAAAGTACTTAAGAGCCGTTCTCATTCGAAGACGAATTCTGTTCTGTACGCGATTCGCCCTGAGAAACTTCGCATCGATACTGATGGACACACACGTCCGGGTAATGTCTTTAAAGGCGGTCATATCGTCGACGTCTCCTACATTGGTGTATCGACTCAATATCAGGTCGAAATGCCATGGGGCCAAGAAATTATGGTTTTCGAACAGAATGATGATGGCATCCCACCTCTTGATAAGGGCGATGAAGTCACCCTTACTTTTGAGCCAGCTTTTGCATTTGCACTCGATGGCTCACAAGATGCCACTGCAGGTTCTGAAGCTCATCCAGAGGAAGAGTAAGAATGGCTGCAGTCGTTCGCACCTCTGGTGCAGCAACTTCTGAATTAAAAAAGAAGTCACTCGTACCTTACTTTTTGCTCGCTCCTGGATTGCTTTGGTTGGCGCTCTTCTTCGTTGCACCAATCATTACCTTGGTCGGCACTGCCACAAAGACTCCTGGTGTGGGAATCGGCGAATTTGTTCAAACCTATCGCTGGGCAAATTATTGGGATGCGCTAACTGGAGCAAGTGCCCAATTTGGTCGCTCTTTCTTGTACGCCTTTATCGCAACTTTGTTGGCTTTAGCAATTGCCTACCCTCTTGCCTACGGTATTGCATTCAAGTCCGGCAAATATAAAAACATTTTGCTCGTACTAGTTGTCGCTCCATTTTTCTGCTCATTCATTCTTCGTACCATCGCCTGGAAACAAATCCTTGGTCAGAACGGTCCAGTTTTTAGATTGCTCTTAGATCTTCATCTCATTTCAAATACAACCCACTTAACTGCGAGTGTTCCTGCGGTAATTATTGGTTTGGCGTACAACTTTCTTCCATTTATGACCCTTCCTCTCTACGGAAGCTTGGAGCGAATCGATCCACGCGTTCTTGAAGCGTCTGGTGATCTTTATGCAAATGCCTTTACAACTTTTCGCCGAGTAACAGTTCCACTGTCCATGCCTGGCGTTGTAGCTGGAACTCTTCTCACCTTTATCCCAGCAGCTGGAGACTATGTAAACGCGGAAATTCTTGGAAACCCAAGCACAAAGATGATTGGAAATGTCATCAACGCACAGTTCCTCAATACACAGGATTACCCAACTGCGGCAGCGCTCTCCTTTATCTTGATGATTGCAATCTCCATCATGGTCATGATCTATGTTCGCAAGGCCGGCACGGAGGAACTCGTATGAAAAATTTAACGCGCTGGTTTTCCCGCAACCTCATCCGCATCTATATGGTTTTGGGCTTTTCTTATCTCTTTGTTCCAGTGCTATATACCTTTGTTTTTTCATTCAATGATTACATAAAATCTAACTTGGTTTGGCGTGGATTCACGTGGAATAACTGGAAACAACCTTGCGGAGTATTAGATGTTTGTCCCGCACTTGGAAACTCAATCAAGATTGGTCTACTAGCTACATTTATCGCAACCATCCTTGGTACCTTGATTGCTTTTGCTTTAGGTCGCTATGCCTTCCGCGGAAGAGCTGTTACTAACACATTAATCTTCTTACCGATGGCTTCACCTGAATTGGTTCTCGGAGCTTCACTTCTGACAATCTTCCTAAACCTCGGAATGAACTTAGGATTCTGGACAATTGTGATTGCGCACGTAATGTTTTGCATTTCCTTCGTCGTCGTCACTGTGAAAGCACGTATTGCCTCTCTTGATCCTCGCCTCGAGCAAGCTGCGATGGATTTATATGCCAATGAACGCGAAACCTTTAGAAGAGTAACTTTTCCACTCGTTGCTCCAGGCATAGCAGGCGCAGCACTTCTTGCATTCAGCTTGAGTTTTGATGACTTCATCATTACGAATTTCAACTCTGGAACGACAATAACTTTCCCTCTCTACGTTTATACACACGCTGAGCGCGGCTTACCGGCTCAAGCAAACGTGATTGGCTCTGCAATGTTCTTCCTTGCACTTATCATTGTGGTACTTGGACAAATCGTCAGTAAGAAGCGCAAAGTAGGGGCTTAATGGCAAACATCGGGAATATGTACGGTCCCAACTTCACTTTCTTGGGAATCCCTTCATGTGATCTAGAGAAGCCTGAAACATATGCGGGCGCTGAAGTAATCATTATCGGGGCACCTATCGATAGCGGAACTTCATACCGTTCCGGAGCCAAGATGGGTCCTCAAGCTATTCGTGGCGCAGATTACTTGCCGCACGATGGTGAAAGACCGCACTTAACTTTTAGAGTCGATCCACTCAAAGATTTAAAGATATTTGATGCTGGCGACTTACTTATGAACGGCGGAGATTTAATTGCTTCGCTTAAGTTGCTGGAAGAAGCAACAGAGAAGATTTCAAGAGCAGGAGCGATTCCCGTAGTGCTCGGTGGCGATCATTCAATTGCATCTGCTGATGTAGCTGGTATTGCTCATCACCGCGGAATGGGTAAAGTTTCGATGATTCACTTTGACGCGCATGCAGACACAGGCGAAGATCAATTTGGAGCACTCGTTGGACATGGAACTCCTATGCGTCGCCTCATTGATACAGGCGCTGTTCGTGGGGATAGATTCTTGCAGCTAGGTCTTCGCGGGTATTGGCCGGACGATGCAACACTCAAATGGATGCGCGATAAAGGGATGCGTTCTTATGAAATGACTGAAATCCATCACCGTGGATTAAATCCCGTTCTCGATGAGTCATTCGGAATTTTGACTGACGATTGCGTTGGAGTTTTCTTATCAGTCGATATCGATGTTGTTGATCCAGGAATGGCTCCGGGTACCGGGACGCCTGAGCCTGGTGGAATGACAAGCCGCGAATTGCTCGAATCTGTACGTCGAATCTGCACGGAACTTCCAGTTGTGGGAATTGATATTGTTGAAGTTGCTCCAGCATATGACAGCAGTGATATTACGGCGCTTCTAGCTAACAGAGTTATCCTCGAAGCGCTAAGTGCAATAACAGTTCGCAAGAATGGCGGCAGCTATCAGCCAACTCGCAACCTGCTGGATCGCTAAAGCAGAATTACTTAAGAGAAGCGAACGCTTCCTCAAGAACGTTGAGCGCGTCATTAAGAAGTTCATCTGAAATAATCAGTGGTGGCAAGAAACGAATGACGTTTACATAGGTTCCTGCAGTAAGAATGAGAACACCCTTGCTTGTGCAGTACTTAATCACGTCAAGCATCGCCTGCGTATTTGGCTCCTTTGTTCCAGGATTAACAAGCTCAATTGCTTGCATGGCTCCTCGACCTCGTACATCACCAATCACTGGATACTTTGCTTGAAGCTCGCGAAGCTTGTCTCCGAGCACCTGCCCGATATGTCGAGCACGATCATTTAGCTTCTCTTCCTTCATAGCCTCAATCGCACCAAGCGCCGCGGCGCATGCAACTGGATTTCCACCGTAAGTGCCACCAAGTCCAGAAACGTGAACTGAGTCCATAATATCTGCGCGTCCAGTTACTCCTGCAAGTGGAAGGCCGCCAGCGATTCCCTTTGCAGTAACGACCATATCTGGAACAACGTTCTCATCATTAACTGCAAACCAGTCGCCTGTGCGGCAAAAGCCAGATTGAACTTCGTCTGCAATAAATACGATTCCATGCTTCTTAGAAAAATCAGCGAGCGCTGGTAGGAATCCCTTAGGAGGAACGATAAATCCGCCCTCACCTTGGATTGGCTCAATTAAAATTGCCGCAACATTGTGTGCGCCAATCTCCTTTTCAATTCGATGTGAAATTTCTTCAAATGAATCTTGTGCAAGTGTCGCTGGATTAGAAATCGCGCGATATGGATAAGGCATTGGCATGCGGAAAATTTCTCCAGCAAATGGGCCAAATCCTTCCTTGTATGGCATGTTCTTAGCAGTTAAAGACATCGTAAGGTTTGTGCGACCGTGGTATGCGTGTTCAAAGACAACAACAGCAGGGCGCTTTGTGAAATGACGAGCAATCTTTACGGCATTCTCGACAGCTTCAGCACCTGAATTAACGAGAAGAGATTTCTTGGCATGTGTGCCGGGAGTTAGTTCATTGAGAAGTTCGCACACTTCGATGTAACCCATGTATGGGGCAACAGTGAAACATGTGTGTGTGATGGATTGGACTTGATCGATGACTCGCTGAACAACGCGATTATTCGCATTACCCACATTTGTAACACCGATACCCGATCCAAAATCGATTAAGGAATTGCCGTCAACGTCTTGAAGGATTGCACCTTGAGCGCGCTCTATTACAACTGGAAAAGTCAGGCCTAGGCCAGCTGAGGTAGCCGCTGCTCTACGAGCAAGGGCTGCCTGGGACTTTGGCCCAGGAATAGCGGTAACAACATGGCGTTCTTGAGCAAGAGGTGTCTGTGATGGCATGGTTGAAGTGTAACTACACCTGGAAAGTGCGAGAGAATGGGGGCATGCAGGTAAAGCGCGATATCGTGATTTTGGGCTCAACCGGGTCCATCGGTCTCCAAGCCCTTGAAGTGATCTCGGCAAATCCTGAACTTTTTCGGGTAATTGGTCTAAGCGCAGGTTCCGGAAGCCACAAACTCCTAGCCGACCAGGCAAAGAAGTTCCACGTTCCAATTATCGGCACGAGCTCTGCTGAATTTTCTGCAGAACTGCCAGCTGGTGTTTCCGTCATTTGTGGCGCGAAAGCGTCGCCTGAAATTGCGAGTATTCCTGCAGATATTGTCTTGAATGGAATTACGGGATCTGTTGGACTGGCTTCAACACTTTCTGCCTTGTCGGCGGGAAACCTTGTTGCACTTGCCAACAAAGAGTCGTTAGTTGCGGGCGGTGAGCTAGTCACTAGCTTTGGTCGCGAGCGACTAATTCCCGTCGATTCAGAGCACTCGGCGATTTTTCAAGCCATGCTGGGTGGAAAGCGAAATGAAATCAAGAAGCTTGTTATTACTGCAAGTGGAGGGGCTTTTAGAGATAGGACGGACCTTGCGGGTGTCACGATTGAGGATGCGCTCGCGCATCCAACCTGGTCGATGGGGCCAGTTGTAACAATTAACTCTGCAACCTTGGTTAATAAGGGGCTTGAAATTATTGAAGCCCACTATCTATTTGATATTCCATATTCACAGATTGATGCTGTAATTCATCCGCAATCAGTCGTTCACTCGATGGTGGAGTTTTTCGATGGCTCAACAATTGCACAGGCTAGTCCGCCAAATATGAAAGGTCCGATTGCTTACGCACTTGGATATCCAAACAGGGTCGAACGGGCAACTTCTCCAATCGATTGGTCAAAGCCACATTCTTGGGAGTTTCGCCCGATAGATAATCAAAGATTTCCTGCAGTCGATTTAGCGAGAAGAGTTGGAGAAATCGGGCGAGGACTGCCTGCTATTTACAACGCCGCGAATGAAAGTGCAGTCAGTGCTTTTCTCAGCAAGCGCATAGGTTTCACATCAATTCTTCGAGTAGTATCAAATACAGTGGAAAAAATCGAAGGAAAGTCGCTCTCCGAGCTTCGGGATTTGAGCGATGTCAGTGCTCTCGAGAATGATGCGCGAACGGTTGCTGAAGAATTAATCAAGAAAGAGGGAAGTAGCTCATGATGGGTCTTATTGGAGTCCTAGCATTCATGATCGCGCTACTCACTTCAGTGATGATTCACGAAGCCGGGCACTACTTCACCGCGAAGAGCTTTGGCATGAAAGTCACTGAATTTTTTCTAGGCTTTGGAAAGAAAATTTGGTCGACAAAGAGGGGCGAAACAGAATTCGGAATTAAAGCGATTCCTGCTGGAGGCTATTGCCGAATTGTTGGCATGTCAGCAAGTGAAGAGTTGCCAGAAAGTGATTCTCACAGAGCTTTTTATAAAGCTTCGGCCCCAAAGAGGCTGATTGTGCTTGGCTCTGGTTCATTTCTTCATTTTGCACTCGGCTTCTTTCTTATTTTTGTGATCTTTTTTGGAGTTGGGACAGTCTCACTAACTTCAACCGTAGATCAAGTTGTCCCGTGCATAAACGCCAATAACAGCGCCTGTACTTCAGCATCCGTGCCTTCTCCAGCTAAAGCTGCCGGCCTTCAACCGGGTGATAAGTTCACAGCAATTAACGGGTATCCAATCAAAGATTGGAATTCAGATATCAATGTTGTTCGGAATTCACCTGGAAAAACAAATATTTTCTCAATTCAACGTGGCGATGAAGAACTAAATATTCCGATCACTTCAATCCCGCATAAAGTCAATGGAAAAACTATTGGGATGCTTGGCGTTCTCAATAAATTGGGAATGGCAAGATCTCCTCTAGGAACTTCTATTTCGCACAGCTGGGAACTTTCCAGAAGTCTCTTCACAGGAAGCATTACATCCCTTGCTCACTTGCCATCAAAAGTTCCGGCACTCGTACGCCAAACATTCGGCGGAGAAAAGCGGGATCCTGCGGGGCTTGTGGGAGTTATCGGCGTTGCCGAAGCGTCCGCTCAAACAGCGGGTAATGCATCACTTGCTTGGAACGAGCGGATTGGCACCTTCCTTCTAATCATTGCAAGCCTCAACATCTTTGTGGGAATTTTCAATCTCTTGCCGCTCCTTCCACTCGATGGCGGGCATATGGCAATCGCAGCAATTGATGGAGTTCGAAACGTGTGGGCTCGTATCCGCCGTCGCCCAAATCCACGCCCCATTAATGTGGAATCTCTCACTCCTTTGACCTTAGTGGTCTTCGTTTTCCTCGCTGGGCTCTCACTTTTGCTCCTTGCGGCTGACATTTTCAATCCAGTCCACTTCAACTTGTAAGGTATTCCCATGGTCAATCTTGGAATGCCCTCAGCCCCACTCCCAACTCTTGCGCCGCGTCGCAAGAGCAAGCAGTTGAAAGTTGGAAGCGTGCTTGTTGGAGGAGATGCGCCAGTAAGCGTTCAATCCATGTGCACCACCCTCACCTCTGATGTGAATGCAACACTTCAACAAATCGCGGAATTAACGGCATCGGGATGCCAAATTGTTCGCGTTGCAGTTCCAAGCCAAGATGATGCTGACGCTCTTGCCCAGATTGCAAAGAAATCTCAAATTCCAGTCATCGCCGATATTCATTTTCAACCAAAATATATTTTCGCTGCTATCGATGCAGGGTGCGCAGCGGTTCGCGTAAATCCAGGAAACATTAAGCAGTTTGATGACAAAGTTAAAGAAGTTGCTAAGGCAGCCGGTGATGCAGGTATTCCAATTCGTATTGGCGTGAATGCAGGTTCGTTAGATCCACGCCTTCTTGCTAAATATGGAAAGGCAACACCAGAAGCGCTGGCCGAATCAGCACTTTGGGAAGCATCTCTATTTGAAGAACACGGTTTTTCAGATATTAAAATCTCGGTTAAACATCATGATCCTGTGACGATGGTCAAGGCTTACCGACTTCTAGCGGCACAGTGCGATTACCCACTTCACCTCGGAGTTACAGAAGCTGGACCTATTTTTCAAGGAACGATTAAATCAGCTACAGCTTTTGGAATTCTTCTCGCCGAGGGCATCGGAGACACAATCCGAGTTTCCCTTTCTGCTCCTCCAGTAGAGGAAGTAAAAGTTGGAATTTCTATTCTTGAATCTCTCAATATGCGCCAACGGAAGCTAGAAATAGTTTCTTGCCCATCATGTGGCCGAGCACAAGTTGATGTTTACACGCTAGCCGAAAGCGTTCAGGCAGGGTTGCAAGGGATGACAGTTCCTCTTCGCGTGGCAGTCATGGGCTGCGTCGTGAATGGCCCAGGCGAAGCTCGCGAAGCAGACCTCGGTGTTGCCTCAGGCAACGGAAAAGGTCAGATTTTTGTTAAAGGCGTCGTAATTAAGACAGTGCCTGAATCTCAAATTGTTGAGACTCTCATCGAAGAGGCAATGCGAATTGCTGAAGAGATGGAAGCAGCGGGAGTTTCCTCGGGGGAGCCGACCGTCACCGTAAAGTAAGGTTCTCACATGTTACGCATGTCGACTCTCTTACTTCGCACCCTTCGTGATGATCCAGCTGATGCTGAAGTCGCATCCCACAAATTGCTCGTTAGAGCGGGGTATGTACGACGTATCGCAGCAGGTATCTATTCCTGGTTACCCCTTGGTTACATCACCTTTCGCAATATTGAAAGAGTTGTGCGCGATGAGATGGATGCAGCCGGTTTTCAAGAGGTTCATTTTCCAGCACTCTTGCCGCGCGAACCATACGAACGCACAAAGCGTTGGGAAGAATATGGCGGTTCACTTTTTCGCCTGAAGGATCGTCGCGGAAACGATATGTTGCTTGGACCAACCCATGAAGAGATGTTCACCTTGATGATCAAAGGTGAGTTTGCTTCATATAAAGATCTTCCAATATCAATTTATCAAATCCAAACAAAGTATCGCGATGAAGCTCGCCCTCGTAGTGGAATCATCCGCGGTCGTGAATTTGTGATGAAGGATTCATATTCTTTTGATATTGATGATGCCGGCCTCGCAGCCTCATATGAGAAGCATCGCAACGCCTACATCTCTTTATTTGATCGCTTGGGTCTCAAGTACAACATTGTTTCTGCTGTCTCTGGTGCAATGGGCGGATCTCGATCGGAAGAATTTTTGGCGCCATGTTCTACAGGCGAGGACACATATGTTCTTTGTCCAAAGTGTGGTTATGCGGCAAACGTTGAAGCAATGGTTACAAAGGTTCCAGAATATTCTGGCGAACCAGCTCCAGCGATGAAAGTCTTTGATTCTCCAAATACCCCAACAATTGATTCTCTTGTTGAACTTCTAAACCAAAATCATGGTGGTGGATTCCAGGGAAGCGATACCCTCAAGAATGTGCTGCTAATGGCAGATGGAAAAGCGATTTCAATTTTGGTCCCCGGTGATCGCGAAGTTGATCTAAAGCGAGTGGAAGCTAACTTGCCTGGTGTCGAGGAACTTCGGTTATTTGAGGATGAGGATTTTAAGAAATTCCCTGGCCTTGTTAAGGGATATGTTGGACCACAAGATGCCAAGGAACACGGCATTACGGTCTACGCAGATCCACGTATTGTGAAAGGCTCGCACTGGATTACTGGTGCAAATATTCGCGAAAAGCATGTTATGTTTGTTACTCATGGACGCGATTTTGAAGTTGAAGGATTTATCGAAGCGGCAGAAGTTCGCGCAGGGGATTTATGTCCCGAGTGCGCAACTCCGGTTGTAATCGATCGTGCAATCGAAATTGGTCATATCTTCCAGCTTGGCCGCAAATACGCAGAGGCACTAGACCTGACGGTTCTCGATAAAGACGGCAAGGCACGTGTAGTCACGATGGGCTCGTACGGCGTTGGTGTTTCACGAGCAGTTGCCGCTATTGCCGAGCAAAGCCACGACGAAATAGGACTTATCTGGCCTCGCGAGGTTGCTCCAGCAGATGTTCATATTGTCGCAACAGGAAAAGATGATCTGCCTTTCGACACAGCTGAGAAGTTAGCAACCGATCTAGAATCTAAAGGCCTTCGCGTGATGCTTGATGATCGTCGGGACGCTAGCCCTGGTGTGAAATTTAAGGATGCTGAACTCATCGGTAATCCATTTATCGTAATTGTGGGCAAAGCACTCGCTGAAGGAAAAGTCGAGCTTCGAAATCGTCGAAGTGGAGAGAAAGTCGAAGTAGTTCTAGATGGCGCAGTTGAAGAAATTTTGAACGTTGTAACTGCAAACTAATGCCAATAACAACCTGGATCTTTCTTGCGATCGCTTCAGGTTTCGCAGGCTTTGTGGATGCAATGGCCGGAGGCGGGGGATTAGTACAACTTCCAGCTCTGCTCATTGGGATATCGGACAAGCCACTTCCGATGATTCTTGGAACAAATAAAATTCCCGCAGTTTTTGGTACCACTACAGCGACATACAATTATTTTAAGAAAGTAAAGCCTGATTTGCGGATTGCCGTATATATGGCGATACCTGCTTTTATCGGCTCGATGACAGGCGCGAGGTTGGCCGCTTCGGTTCCAAAAGATTTCTTTCGCCCATTTATCCTCTTCTTGTTGATTGCGGTGGCTCTTTACACGTGGTTTAAACCAGATCTTGGAATGGAAGAAACTTTAAAATTTACGCCACGGATTCGACATTGGATTGTCGGGAGTTGTGGTCTTTTGATTGGTTTTTATGATGGAATTTTCGGTCCAGGAACTGGAACATTCTTACTCTTTATTTTAGTTGGAGTAGTCGGATATGCGTTTCTCAAAGCTTCGGCCACAGCAAAATTAGTTAATTGGTCCACAAATGTTGCAGCCATAATTTCCTTCCAGCTAACTGGGCATATTTGGTGGCATGTGGGTTTGATTTTGGCGGTTGCAAATGTGAGTGGAGCGCTTCTTGGCACACGCTTAGCTATAAAAGGCGGCTCTCCTCTCGTGAGAAAAGTCTTCCTCGGAGTGACATTTTTGCTTATCGCGAAGGTGGGTTATGATTGGCTGGTACTTATAACTAAATAGTGTTTGGAGTTCTTATGAATGTTCGTGAACGTATAGCCGAAGCAATTACTCCCACTATTGAATCCTCTCAAGCATTTCTTGAAGATGTCATGCTTGTTAGAGCGGGAAAGAAAAGCCTTCTGACCGTAATCGTTGATGGTGAGTCAGGCCTAAATTTAGATCAAGTTACTGAGATATCTCGAAATGTCTCTGAGATTGTTGAAGCCCTTCCTGAAATGGGAAGCACCCCGTTTACTCTTGAAGTTACATCACCTGGGATCGACAGGCCGCTGACAGTGCCTCGGCATTGGAGAAAAAACAAAGGTCGCCTGATTAAAGTAACAATGTTGGATGGTTCAGTTGTCGAGGGCCGAATTGGGGAATCGACTGAAGAAAGCGTTTTTGTCGATGAATCTGAAGTTACATTTTCTGAAATTAAGAAAGCAATTGTTCAAATTGAATTCAATGCAAAGGAAAAAGAATGAGCGTTGATTTTCAAGGATTAGTTTTATTGGCAGAAGATCGAAAGATTCCAATTGAGCAGCTCATCAATTATGTCGAAAACCGAGTTGCCGAAGCGTATGCAGAATTTCCAGAATCGAAGCCAAAGGGACGTTGTGTTTACAATCGTCTCACAGGTGAATTCGTAATTCACGTTCCGGTCTATGACGAAGAGGGAATTTGGCTCGAAACAGTAATTGATAATCCAGAGGGTTTCGAAGCAGTTGCAGAATCTATCGCTCGCAAGTCGCTAAAGGAGCGCATGCGTGAGGAGAGAGACAACGCAATCATTGAAGAATTTACAGCTTCAATCGGAGACATTATTTCCGGAGAAGTTCAGCAAGGCAGAGATGAAACAGTGGTTTATGTTTACCTTGGTGGTCGCACGGAAGGAAAAATTCCCCTCAATGAACAAGTCAAGGGCGAAGTTTTCAAGCATGGCGATCGCATAAAGGCTTTCGTTGTAAAAGTAGAAAAGGGTGAACGCGGGCCTGAAATCACTTTGTCTCGCACGCATCCTCAATTGGTACGAGCTCTCTTTGCTCTTGAAGTTCCAGAAATTAATGACCGAGTTGTTGAGGTTATGGGCGTATCGCGCGAACCAGGACAACGCTCAAAGATTTCTGTCCGAACCCATAGAGCCGGTGTTAGTCCCAAAGGGGCTCTCATTGGACCAAGTGGTGCTCGTTCCCGCGCAGTGAGCGATGAACTTTTTGGCGAAAAAATTGATATCGTGGATTGGTCGGAAGATCCTGCGACATATGTTGCAAACGCATTGGCACCAGCACGCGTTACAAGTGCCGAGAGTGTGAATAACGATCCAAATTCAATCAAAGTTATCGTGCCCGACTTCCAGCTCTCACTTGCAATTGGTAAAGATGGACAAAATGCTCGCCTGGCAGCAAGGCTGACGGGCTGTCGGATAGATATTCACCCGGACAACCCAGTTCAGAGAATTGAAAAACCCGTTCCACCTGTGGCAGATCACGCTCAGGAAGAGGAGCAATTACCGACCGAAGGCTAACTCCCGGTAAGGTGGGAACCCTAGTTCAAGAATTTGAGACAGATTCGAGAGGGCCCCGATTGAGATTACCCATTCGGAGTTGTATCGCTTGTCGCAAGAAGGAGAATTGGACCGACTTACTTCGTATTGTTTTGGTTGAAAATCAGGTTCTTCCTGATCCGAATCACAACAAGCCGGGGCGCGGAGCTTGGTTACATCCGAACTGTTTGGATGTAGCAGTGCAACGCAGAGCATTTGCCCGAGCTTTCAAAAGTTCGACAGATGTCCGAGTTGAAATATTAGAAGACTTTCTCAAAACCTTGAGAAGTTATCAAAAGGAGCAGTAAATGACTTCTGTCTTTATCAAAAAGGCACATACACAATCATGAGCACCTCACGCTCATGAGTAAGGCATTAATTTAGGCTCCTGAAAAACCCCGGAGCCTTCTATAGAGAAGCAGAAAGGCTACCGTGGCTAAAGTTCGCGTTTATGAGTTAGCGAAAGAGTTAGGTTTAGAGAGCAAAGATTTGCTCGCTAAATTGCAAGAAGTCGGAGAATTCGTTCGTTCCGCATCCTCAACTGTTGAAGCACCTGTTGTGCGCAAGTTGATGGAGAAATTCCCGGATATGAAGCCGGCCGAAGATTCTCCAAAGCCTGTTAAGAAAGCCGCCTCGAAGAAGGCGGTTGCAAAACCGGCCCCTACTCCAGAAGAGATTGAAGCAGCAATTGCATCTCTCGATGAAGGCACTCGATCCCAAATCGAAAAGATTAGTCGTGAAGCAAATGCGCCCGTAAGTGAAGCGCCTGCAGCACCATCTATTCCAAATCCAGCTCCTCCTTCTGCAGTTCCTGCTCCACCTACAGCTGCAGCTGCAGCTCCAAATCCATTTTCTGCAATGCCACGCCCACCGCGTGCTGGCAATAATCCATTCTCTTCAACTGTTGGCGGTGCAATACCTCGTCCACCAGCTCGTCGTGCATTACATCCAGGAGAACGTCCGCCACAAACAGGACAATCTCGTCCTCCAATGTCAGGTGCACGCCCAGGGCAAAGTCGTCCAGGATTCGCACAACGCGGACCAACTTCAGGTCCTGCTGGTGCGGCGCGTCCAGGCGGAGCAACTGGTGCACCACGTCCAGGAAGTTCATCGCCTTACCGTCCTGGTACTCCGGGAACTGGAACTGGCGCAGCTCCAGCAGGCGGTCAAACATTTGGTAAAGGCCCAGCACGTCATCAACGCGGTGGCGCAGCAGGTGCTTTCGGAAAGCAGACAGGAAAGAGCCGTAAAGCTCATAAGAGCAAGAAGGCACTTCGCGAAGAGTTCGACAATATGGCGGCACCAAGTCTTGGTGGCGCAGTAGTTCCACGCGGTGACGGAAAGACTGTAGTTCGTCTTCGTCGCGGTGCTTCGCTCATGGATCTTGCTGAAAAGATTAATGCGGATGCTTCGGCACTCGTATCTGCGCTATTCCATTTAGGTGAAATGGTGACAGCTACTCAGTCTGTCGATGAAGATACATTTGCGATTCTTGGCGGAGAAATGGGTTACGTCATTGAAATCGTTAGCCCAGAAGATGAAGATCGTGAACTCCTAGAAGAGTTCGATATCAATCTTGCTGCTGAACTTGAAAACGTTGATGAGGCCGACCTTGTCGTGCGCTCGCCAATCGTTACCGTTATGGGTCACGTTGATCATGGTAAGACTCGTCTTTTGGATAGCATCCGAAGCACGGAAGTAATTAAGTCTGAAGCAGGCGGAATTACTCAGCACATTGGTGCCTACCAAATTCACCACGTTCATGACGGCGTAGAACGCGCAATTACATTTATTGATACTCCTGGTCACGAAGCTTTCACAGCTATGCGTGCTCGCGGTACAAAGGTCACGGATATCGCAGTTCTCGTGGTTGCTGCTGATGACGGCGTTATGCCACAGACAATTGAAGCGCTTAATCACGCTCAAGCGGCTGATGTCCCAATCGTTGTCGCGGTTAACAAGATTGATAAAGAAGGAGCAAACCCAGACAAGGTTCGTCAACAATTAACTGAGTACAACTTAATTGCTGAGGAATACGGCGGAACGACCATTTTCGTAAACGTTTCTGCAAAATCAGGTGAAGGTGTCGATGACCTTATTGATTCCATTCTCCTTACTGCAGATGCAGCGCTCGATCTTCGCGCAGTTGCAAATGACGTTGCACGTGGTGTTGCCATCGAAGCCAATTTGGATAAGGGTCGCGGTCCTGTCGCAACAGTGCTTGTTCAACGCGGAACTCTCCACGTTGGAGATGCAATTGTTGCCGGCGGTGCTTATGGTCGCGTTCGTGCGATGTTGGATGAGAACGGCGATGCTGTAACAGAAGCTGGTCCATCTCGCCCGGTACAGGTACTTGGTTTTACAAGCGTCCCTGGTGCTGGAGATTCATTTATCGTTGCAGAAGACGATCGAACTGCACGTCAGATCGCAGAGAAGCGTCAGCTTGCAATGCGAAATGCTATGTTGGCAAAGACTCGCAAGAAGGTCTCACTTGAAGACTTTATGGAGCAATCCAAGGTCAGCACGCTTAACCTCATTATTAAGGGTGACGTATCTGGTTCCGTTGAAGCTCTGGAAGATGCTCTTATGCAATTAGATGTTGGCGCTGAAGTTGATCTCCGTGTTATTCACCGTGGTGTTGGTGCAATCACGAAGAATGACGTCACTCTCGCATCTGCTTCAACAGCGGTCATTATTGGTTTCAATGTTAAGCCTGAGCCACAGACTGCAATCTTTGCTGATCAAGAAGGCGTTGAAGTTCGCTTCTACACCGTGATCTACAAAGCAATTGAAGAAATTGAGGCATCTCTTAAGGGACTTCTCAAGCCCGAGTTCGAAGAAGTCGTTCTTGGTAATGCAGAAGTACGTGAAATCTTCCGCTCCAGCAAATTTGGCAATATTGCCGGATGTTTGGTTCAAGATGGAATCATCAAACGCAATGGCAAGGCACGTGTTATGCGTGGTGGAACCGTTGTTGGAGACAATCTTGCAATCGAATCTCTTCGTCGATTCAAGGATGATGCAACAGAAGTTCGCGACGGATACGAATGTGGTATCGGTCTTGGATCCTTCAATGACATCCAAGAAGGAGACACAATTCAGGTATTTGAAATCCGCGAAAAGAAGCGCGACTAATGGCTTCCAATCGTGTGTTGAAAGTTGCCGATCGCATCAAGGAAGTGATCGCGCAACTGCTTGAGACGCGGGTTAAAGACCCTCGACTTGGGTTCATCACTATTACGGATGTCCGAGTAACTGGAGATTTGCAGCAAGCTTCAATTTTCTACACGGTTTTAGGTGATGATGAAGCTCGCTCATCAACGGCTGCAGCGCTAGCATCTGCAAAAGGAATGCTTCGAGCAGAGGTTGGACAAGCACTAAACCTTCGAATCGTACCGACGCTTGAATTTTTTGCTGATGGACTTCAAGAGAGTGCTTCGGCAATGAATGACCTCATGAGTGAAGTTCGCCGCAGAGATGAAGAGCTTGCAAAATTACGAGAAAACGCGAAACCGATTGGTGAAGCAGATCCTTATAAGGTTCACGAGTAATTCATGAACGGTTTCTTGGTTATCGATAAGCCAAGTGGGATGACTAGCCACGATGTGGTTGCAAAAATTCGTAAGCGCTTTGGCACAAAAAGGGTTGGTCACGCGGGGACTCTAGATCCAATGGCAACTGGCGTACTCGTCATTGGTCTTGGAAATGCAACAAAACTGATGCAATACGTTGTTGATGGCTCCAAGAGTTACGAGGCGACTATTGCACTCGGTGCGGCTACTCACACAGATGATAAAGAAGGAAACGTAATCTCGGTTGCAAACCCAGAAGTTTTGAAAAAAGTAACTGAGGATGAAATCCGCACAGAAATCAATAAATTTGTTGGCAAGATTTTGCAACGACCAAGTTCGGTATCTGCCATTAAAGTGGATGGAAAGACCGCCCACCAACGAGTACGCGATGGCGAAACAGTTGATTTACCGCCACGCGAAGTAGTGATTTCCAAGATTGAGATTCTTTCAGTTGAATATCTCGAAAAAGCCATCCTGGTAAGAGTCGTCGTCGATTGCTCGGCCGGAACATATATACGTGCAATTGCACGCGATCTTGGTGAAGCCCTAAACGTTGGGGGACACCTGACTGTTTTGAGAAGATCTCTTGTTTCCCCCTTCTCAATTAGTGAGGCCGGGGGAATAGACGACTCGGCGATAATTGAGACCGCCGAAGGAATATCTCGAATCCTTCCAATCCGACTTTTGGACTTTGAAGAGATGAACGAAATTTCCTTTGGCCGAAGTATCGGGAGCAATCCTGCTGAAGGTATTTTTGCTGCACTTTCTCCGGCAAATTCATTTGCCGCCCTTCTCGAGAATAAGGAATCTTCTGGAAAGGTTATGGCAGCACCAAAGCTTGTTGCTGTGCAAGAATAATCAAATGAAGACGACTTCTGTTGCAATAGGAATCTTCGATGGCGTTCATGCAGGCCACCAACAGATTTTGGCTGAGGCTGCTCGTCATGGCCGCGTTGTCGCCCTCACTTTTTACCCCCACCCGACATCAGTCTTCGCCCCAGAGCGCACGCCAAGTTCCTTAATATCTTTAGAAGATCGAATTTCTCTTCTTGAAGAGAATGGTGCTGCAGAAGTTGTTGTGATGGAATTTACAAAGGAATTCGCAGCAAAGTCGCCAGAGGAATTCATTCAAGATGTCCTGGTAAACCAATTACATGCGACCCATGTGACGGTCGGATCAAATTTTACTTTTGGGCATAAGGCATCGGGAAATATTGCAACGCTTCAAGAACATGCACAGGGATTCGAAGTAAGCTCTGTTGAATTACGAGAAGATCGAGGCTCTGCAATTTCCTCGACTCGTATTCGTAATTTGGTTGTTGATGGTGACATCGAAAGAGCAAACGAGTTACTGACACGACCATTTTTCTTGCGAGGCCCTGTTGTTCATGGCGAAAAGCGTGGACGAACAATTGGGTACCCAACTGCAAACCTAGGTCTTCAAGACCATGCAACGATTCCCGCCGACGGTATTTATGCAGGATGGTTGAGCGTCGGTGACCATCGCTGGGCAGCTGCAATATCGATTGGCACAAACCCAACATTCCCTGGCGTTCGAGGTAGACAAGTTGAGGCATATGCGATTGACCAAGAAGGTTTGGATTTGTATGACCAAACAGCGACTCTTGAATTTATTTCGCGTCTCAGAGATACTCTCAAATTTGATGGACTCGATCCGCTCTTGGTTCAAATGGCGAAAGATTGTGACGAGGCAAAAAGGGTTTTAGGTCGCTAAATCCCGCCTGTTTTCCGCCCGATTGCTCTCGATTTCGCTC
>SESB01000592.1_pt1 | contig 25891 bp, 25 predicted proteins | sample 3171441 | NCBI WGS metagenome assembly SESB01 (sample SAMN06051867, study PRJNA518727) | freshwater metagenome | biome: subpolar coniferous forest; feature: holomictic lake; material: water; isolation source: holomictic Lake 227, 6 m depth | place: Canada: near Kenora, Ontario | collected... | reverse complement strand
GACCTCTATAACGGATGGGGTGATGCGCTCACCGATACGCTCACCGAAAACCTTGGGAAAATCATTCGACAGAGAAGTTTGCAGGCAATTGAACACCCTGTCTTTGATTGGAATTCCAATTCATATGGCAGCTCACGAATTATTTCAACGCCCGAGGTTCTCATCCTCGAAGGCGTAGGTAGCGGACAAAAAGCCATACGAGGCGAGATTTCATTGAGCATATGGATTGACGTTGAAGAAGAACGTGGACTTGAGCGAGTAATTGCACGTGATGGCGAGCAAGTTCTACCTTTCATGAAGAGATGGCAGGCAGAACAAGCCAAGCATTTTCTCTTGGAAGGCAGTAAGGGTGCTGCGGATTACTGCCTTGATGGCGCGCCAAGCGCGTGACTTTCAGCATTGAACTCTAAAATTGAAAGGTGTCTGACCTAACTGGAGAATTAATCGACGGTCGCTATCAGCTTGAGAAACTCATAGCAGCTGGAGGAATGGCCTCCATCTACGTAGCGATGGATCAGCGCCTTGATCGCTTAGTCGCCGTGAAGATTATGCATCCGCATTTAGCAAACGATGAAGAATTTGTTAGTCGTTTTATTAAAGAAGCGAAGGCCACAGCTGCCCTAAGCCATCCAAACGTTGTCGCAATTCAAGATCAAGGTTGGAATGAAGGAGGGTCCCCTGCAGTTTTTATCGTCATGGAATATATCGACGGAAATACGCTTCGGGATTATTTATTTGAAAGAGGTTCGCTCTCCGTCGAGGAAGTTCTCCGCTACATAATCCCAGTTGTGAGTGCGCTGGCAGAGGCACATTCTCTTGGAATAATTCATAGAGATATCAAGCCAGAAAACATCCTTATTTCTAAAGACGGCAGAGTAAAGATTGCCGATTTTGGTTTAGCTCGCGGCGCGCAATTGGGGGCCACCCAAACGGCGGAATCCAGCGTCGTACTTGGAAGCGTTTCATATTTATCCCCAGAACAAGTGCAACGAGGAATCTGCGACGCTCGAAGCGATGTTTATGCTCTTGGAATTGTTCTCTTTGAATTGCTCACTGGCCGAAAGCCTTTTGAGGGTGAAAGTCCTATTCAGATCGCTTACATGCACGTGAATGATCGAGTCCCCAGCGCCCGCTCTTTCAAACCTGAAATCCCCGACAATATCGATGCCGTAATTACAAAAGCCACGTCTTCCAATCCAGATCAAAGGTATCGAGATGCGCGTGAACTTCTTAATGCACTCAGAACAATTCAGGAAGAAATAGATCCTCAGAAGAAACAACTAAGTCTTGAATTAGACCTTCCAGTTCCTCCAACGCGAGCAGTGAAAAAAAGCAAAGTTCCGCGTGGTGAAATTCGAATTGGCACACAAGTGATTGAGCGAGTAAAGAGCTTGACTCAACCAATAAAAACTCCGGAAATATCTCAAACGGCTGAAATTAGAAGGCGGGTCTCTAAGCGCGTGAAAAGAAACCGAATTATCGCAGTTATTCTCGTATTGGCTCTTGGAACAGGTGGCTGGTATCAATTCTTAGGCCCTGGATCACAAATCGCGATTCCTTCTCTTGTCGGCCTCACTGTCAAAGATGCAAAATCTCAAATTAGCGCTCTTGGTTTGAATGCGGATATAGCCTCGCAAGACTTCAGCGAAGATGTCGATTCCGGTCTTGTTATGACATCAATCCCCGGTGGCGGCGGGCATTTACCAAAGGCTGGAACCGTCCACCTTATTCTCTCCAAAGGTAAAGAAAGAATTTCAATTCCCTCAATCTCCGGCCTGACCCAGGATGCCGCAACGGCAGCAATAATTAATGCAGGGCTAAAAGTTGGAAATATCAGTGAAGCTTTTGATTCCAAAGTTGCACTCGGGATGGTTGTCGATGGAAATCCATCGGCTGGCACGAAGGTGCGGCGTAATTCGATTGTTGATCTAATCACCAGCAAGGGCGTAGAACAGATTGCACTTGTTTCATATGTAGGTAAGAGTTCAGACCAAGCCACAAATGAATTAACTGATGCAGGTTTTTCAGTGAAGAGTTCTTATGCTTACAGCGAATCAATTCCTGCAGGCGCAGTCATAGCCCAGACACCAGATACTCTGCCGACTGCAAATAAAGGGTCAACAGTTATGTTGGTTATCTCGCAAGGAACTGAGTTCGTCTTCATTCCTAACCTATTTTCACTTACCGAAGCAAGCGCCAAGACATCTCTGGAAAGCTTGCAACTCAAGGTAAGCGTCAAAAAATTGGGGAGCAAGAAAGTCAAGAAAGTAACTGGCATTTCGCCCAAAGTTGGGACCCAGGTTAAACGTGGCACCGTGGTGGTCATAACCCTGAGTTAAAGAGTTGATAGGCTCCCCGAATGACAAATATGGGGAATCAGCTTTTTCCACGAATCGGTGCGCATACTCCAACTTCCGGCGGCATGGCAAAACGGTCTATTGAATATGCACTCGCAACTGGATCCGAAGCGATTCAGGTTTTCGCAAGCAATCCCCGCGGCTGGGCAATGCCAGATGCAAACCCTGAAGCCGACGCGGCATTTCGCTCTAAGACGCAAGATCATGACATTGAGGCGTATGTCCACGCTCCCTTTTTGATTAATCTAGGTTCCCCGACTCCCGCAACATATGAAAATTCACTCGCCTCAACTGCGTACTCTTTAAAGCGCGGTCGAGAAATTGGAGCACATGGCGTTGTTGTGCACACCGGTTCGGCTGTAGATGAAAGCCATGTCGATAAAGCTTGGAAGCAGATAAACAAAGGCATGATGCCAATCCTTAAGAAATTAACCGATGAAGATCCGTGGCTACTTCTGGAACCCACTGCCGGTCAAGGGCAATCCCTTGTTAAGAAATTAGATGATCTCACTAAGTATTTTGAGGCTCTCGAGTGGCATCCCAAAGTTGGTGTTTGCTTGGATACCTGCCACGTTTTCGCGGCTGGCCACGACATCAATAAAGTCGGCGGAATGAAGGAAACTCTGGATCTTCTAGTTTCCATCGTTGGAATCGAACGCATTCAATTGATACACGCAAATGACTCAATGGATGTCTGCGGGGCGCTCAAAGATCGACACCAAAATATTGGCAAAGGTGAAATTGGCTCAAAGCCTTTTGAAGAACTCTTGGCGCACCCTGCTGTGCAAAACGCACCACTAATTTTAGAAACCCCGGGGCAAGAACCAGAACATGGCCCAGAAGTAGAAATGCTTAAAAAGATGCGCGCAAAAGTGAATAAGGCAAAGAAATAAATGCGAAATAAATATGCGCTGACTGGCATTCTGCTTTCGGTTTCCGTGATTTGGGGAAGCGCCTTTGTCATCATGAAGGACACACTTCATCGCCAGGATGTGAATTCTTTCTTGGCTTGTCGTTTCATTCTTGCCGCTCTTGTGATGATAATTCTGCGTCCACAAACGGTTAAACATTTTGATAAGAGATTTCTATTTCGCGGGATTATTCTCGGAACCCTTCTGGGTTGTGGTTACATATTCCAAACCTTCGGATTAACTCTCACAACAGTGGCAAAGACAGGCTTCATTACCGGGCTCTATGCGGTATTCACTCCCTTGATCGCTGCGGGAATTCTTAGAAAACATATTTCTAAAGTTCAATGGTTTTCAGTATTACTTGCAGCTATCGGACTTGCTTTTCTCTCGCTCAATGGTTTCTCCATCGGACTTGGAGAGTTCTTGGTTGTTATCAGCGCCGCTTTCTACGCAGCTCACATCGTTGGGCTGAGCGAGTGGAGCGCTGGGGCCGATACGTACGCTCTCACCGTTCTCCAACTCGGAACAGTCGGAGTTATTTGCTTCATTGCCTCATTCAAGAGTGGCTTCCACATGCCGCCAGATGCGGGAGTTTGGAAGGCAATCGTTTATACCGCCGTTTTCGCAAGTGCTTTTGCCTTCATCGTGCAAACTTGGGTGCAATCCTTTATGTCGGCCACAAGCGTTGGAATCATTTTGACGATGGAGTACATCTTTGCAGCGCTATTTGGAGTCTGGTTTGGCCATGAATCCCTCACCTTGAGAGTAGTGATTGGTGGGAGTCTTGTTATTTCGGCAATGTACATAATCATTTCCGATGAAGGCCGTGAGAGAATTCCTGCATGATTGACCTACGCTCTGACACTGTTACTCGGCCAAGTGAAGAGATGCGTGCAGCTATTGCAAATGCGCAAGTTGGTGACGATGTCTATGCCGACGATCCCACGGTCAACGCTCTTGAGGAGCGCGTTGCGAATATGTTTGGAAAGGAAGCGGGCGTTTTTACACCTACTGGCTCACTTTCCAATCAACTTGGTATCAGAACTCTTGTCAGGCCAGGAGAAGAACTTCTCACCGAAACATTTTCACATATCGTTCGTGCTGAACTTGGTGCAGGAGCAGCGTTTAGTGGGATTACAACAAGAACCTGGGAAGGCGATCACGGGCTCCTCGTCGCTGATGAGGCGATGGCAATTGCTCGCCCTGATTCAGGCCCTTATCTAGTTTCAACAAAAGCAATAGCTGTAGAGAACACACACAATTTTGGTGGTGGCACTGTCCAGCCAATCGATGAAATTCGAGCGCTTCGTAAATTAACTTCGAGCGTTGGAATTGCGATGCATTTGGATGGCGCTCGAATTTGGAATGCTCACATTGCGACAGGAATTTCCTTCAAAGATTATGGTGATAACTTCGACACGGTAAGCGTCTGTTTCTCTAAAGGGCTTGGCGCGCCAATTGGCTCCATGTTGCTCTCGACAAAGGAGCGAGTATCGGAAGCACGCGTTTGGAGAAAACGTTATGGTGCTGGAATGCGCCAAGTTGGTTTACTCGCTGCTGGCGCAAACTTTGCACTCGATAACAATCTTCCCGCATTAGCGCAGGATCATCGACGTGCACGAGAAATTGCGATTGCTTGTTCCCTTGTAGCACCCACTTCAGTCGACCTTGATTATGTCCACACAAATATAGTTGTGTTGAATCTTGTGGGATCATCAGAAAGCGCCCAACAAATTGCTGCTTCACTTAAAGATGCAGGAATTCTTTCAAGTGCGCTTGGGCCCACCACTCTTCGCCTTGTGACTCATAGAGATTTAACAGATTCTGATATCTCGAAAACAAATTCAGTATTGCCTGATTTACTTGAGCGCGCCTTCAAATCTTAATAGCCAATCTTTTGTTTCAAGGCCAAAACCGTAATTACCTAGCGCTCCCCCACTTTTTACAACTCTGTGGCACGGAACAATTGGTGCAACTAAATTTCGGGCACATGCACTTCCGGCTGCGCGGACAGCGTTTTCTGACCCCGCACGTTTCGCTAAATCGGCATATGACATTGTTTTTCCTGCAGGAATCTTTCGCATAACTTTCCAAACAGACTGAAAGAAGTCACCGCCCGGTTGGCGTACTTGAATTCCATTAATCGCGCTCACATCACCATCAAAATAATCCTTTACCAAATCGCTAATAACAGGAATATTTCTTACCAACTTGATATCTCTCATGGAATCTTGCGGATCCATTCGTTCAATGAGATCCTCAAAACTCCTAAAGCCCGCGGCTAAAAGGATATGCTCATCACTGATCAGGTAGAGAGTTCCCACAGGTGTCTTATGAGAGGTCTGCGAAAGCATCTTCAGAGCCTAGACCTGAATTAGCGGTCGCGCAGCATCTCTGCCACTAGGAATGCTAGCTCCAGTGACTGGGTGTGGTTGAGTCTTGGATCGCAAGCGGTCTCGTAACGTCCCGCAAGATCGGCTTCAGAAATCTGTTCGCCGCCGCCAACGCACTCAGTGACGTCATCACCCGTAAGTTCAATATGGACTCCGCCTGGATGTGTTCCTAGCTTCTTGTGGACTTCAAAGAAGCCACGTACTTCATCCATGACATCATCAAATTTTCGAGTCTTATAGCCGGTAGACGTTTCATATGTATTGCCATGCATTGGGTCGCAAACCCAGAGTACAACCGCACCTGACTTTGTTACTGCATCAACGAGTGCAGGAAGTTTCTCGCGAATTTGGCCTGCGCCCATACGGGTGATAAAAGTGAGTCGTCCTGGTTCATTGGATGGATTCAATTTCTGAATCATGGCTAATGCATCTTCAGGGGTTGTCTTAGGTCCGAGTTTGATGCCAATCGGATTTTGAATCTTGGACGCAAAATCCATATGCGCGCCATCGAGTTGGCGTGTGCGCTCTCCAACCCAGACAAAGTGGCCAGATACATCGTAGGCAAGTCCTGTGCGCGAATCGATACGCGTGAGCGCCTTCTCGTATTCAAGAATAAGTGCCTCGTGGCTTGAGTAAAAATCAACAGTTTTAAATGCTTCCGGATCTACTCCCGCAGAAACCATAAATTCAAGAGCACGGCCAATTTCATTTGCTAGTTGTTCATATCTCGCACCAAAACGTGGATCACTCGCGAAGCCCTTGTTCCATTCGTGAACTTGGCGAAGATCGGCAAAGCCACCAGTTGTAAATGCACGGACTAAATTAAGAGTGGCAGCAGATGTGTTGTAAACCTGGACCAAGCGTTGCGGGTCTGGCGTGCGTGACTCCAATGTAAAAGCCAAGTCATTCACTGCATCGCCGCGATAGGCAGGGAGTGTTACCCCGTCACGAGTTTCATCGTTATTGCTGCGTGGTTTGGCAAATTGGCCAGCCATGCGCCCAACTTTGATAACCGGCATACTTGCGAAATATTGAAGAACTGCAGCCATCTGCAAAATTGTCTTGATTCTGTTTCTGATCGAATCAGCAGTTGCTGCTGCAAAAGTTTCTGCGCAATCTCCACCTTGAAGCCAAAAAGCTCTTCCCTCAGCAGCCTCTGCAATGCGAGCCTTGAGGTTGTCGCATTCGCCCGCAAAAACAAGAGGCGGAAGTTTCTTAAGTTGAGCTACCGCGCTACGGATTTGTTCGCCATCGGCGCCGCCAGGCCATTGTGGCTGTTGGGCAGCCACAAGACCAGGCGTGAAGATTGATTCGATAGGTGAGGAAGTCATTAGAGAATTCTAGGGTTTAAAAAGTTCGCGCCGCGACCAATTAACCGAAGAAGACCTCCGCTTCAGCATAAAGATCTGGCGTTACTAGCTTCAATTCTGTTGTTGCTGAAGCGAGTGGAACTCGATCAATCTTTGTGCCGTGCAATGCGACCATCTTGCCAAAATCACCATCATGAATTGCTGTGATGGCGTGAAGGCCAAAACGAGTGGCTAGAACGCGGTCAAAAGCGGTCGGCGACCCTCCACGTTGAATGTGGCCGAGTACTGAGGTACGTGCCTCTTTACCCGTGCGCTTTTCAATTTCGCCCGCAAGCCATTCTCCGATACCCGAAAGCTTTACATGGCCAAATGAATCAAGGGTCTGGTCCTTTGTTACAAGGTCACCGTCTTGAGGAATCGCACCTTCAGCAATAACAATGATAGGAGCATAGGAAGATTCAAAACGTGAATTAACCCAGTCACAAACCTTGTCCACAGAAAACTTAACTTCAGGAATCAAAATACATGCAGCTCCGCCTGCAATTCCCGCATGGAGTGCAATCCAACCAGCATGGCGACCCATTACTTCTACAATCAAAGCGCGGTGGTGAGACTCTGCAGTTGTGTGGAGGCGATCGATTGCGTCGACTGCAATGTTGACAGATGTGTCAAAACCGAATGTGTAGTCAGTATTGTTGAGGTCGTTATCAATAGTCTTAGGGACGCCTACGACCTTCACACCAAGTGAATCCAACTTTGTAGCCACACCAAGTGTGTCTTCGCCACCAATTGCAACAAGTGCATCGATGCCCATTGACGCTAAATTTTCTTTAATCTTTTCGACGCCGCCATCAATCTTGAACGGGTTAGTACGCGAAGAACCAAGGATGGTTCCACCGCGTGGCAAAATACCGCGAGTCGTACTCAGATCCAAAGGCATGGTCAGACCCTCAAGAGGTCCCTTCCAGCCATCGCGAAATCCTACAAATTCATATCCGTACTCTTTGATTCCCTTACGGACGACTGCACGAATAACTGCATTAAGGCCTGGGCAATCCCCGCCGCCTGTTAGTACACCAATACGCATCTTTAAGAACTCCAAAATCGAATTGAATCGAACTCATGAATAATGTGGCTAGTCAACGATGACTGTGGAAGTCTACCCTTTCAGTAGCATTGGGCTAAAAAGGGAGCATTATGACGCTAGTCGCAGGGGTGGATTCTTCAACCCAATCAGTGAAAATCGTTATTCGCGAGGCGGAGACTGGCCTTCTAGTCCGTGAGGGTAGAGCTTCACATCCCGATGGCACAGAGGTTGATCCTGCTCACTGGTGGAGCGCCCTGCAGAAAGCCATCGCAGAGGCTGGCGGTCTTGAAGATGTTGCGGCTCTATCGATAGGTGGGCAGCAACATGGGATGGTTGCACTCGATGTCGAAGGAAATGTAATTCGTCCAGCGCTCCTGTGGAACGACACTCGTTCTGCAAAAGAAGCTCACGATATAAACAATGAAATTCCTAATATTGCAGAGCTGACTGGTTCTTCATTAGTTGCTTCATTTACGGCGAGCAAAGTTCGCTGGTTGGTAGACCATGAAGTTGAAAATGCAAAGAAAGTAGCGGCAATTTGCCTTCCCCACGACTGGCTTTCATGGAAGCTATCGGGCAGCACATCAATTAAGGAAATATTTACCGATCGCAGCGATGCATCCGGAACAGGTTATTTCAATCCAGTCACCTCTTCCTATCTTCCAGATGTTTTCAAGAAGGTTCTGCGAAGTGATCAAACCGTTGAGCTTCCACGAATTATTTCACATCGTGATTTTGGGGCCACGACAAAATCAGGATTAAGGATTGGCGCTGGGGCCGGAGATAATGCTGGAGCTGGTTTTGGCATTCAAGCACAAGAAGGAGATGTAGTCGTATCTCTTGGAACGAGCGGTACAGCCTTTGCAATTTCCTCTACATCTACTCATGATTCTTCTGGCACTATTGCTGGATTTGCATCCGCATCTGGTGAATTTCTGCCGCTTGTTTGCACCCTCAATGCTGCGCGAATTCTTGATGCTGCTTCAAAGATTCTTGGTGTAACGCACGAACGTCTTGGTGAACTTGCTCTCAGTGCGCCTGCCGGGGCAAATGGATTGACTCTGCTTCCGTACTTTGAAGGAGAGCGCACACCAAATCGCCCCGAAGCAACTGGAGTACTTGCTGGCATTACAGTTGCAAATTCAACCCCAGAAAATATTGCGCGCGCCTACATCGAGGGAATGCTCTGCGGCTTGGCCGATGCAGTTGATGCTCTCGAAAAAGCCGGAGTAAATATCAGGCGCGTATTCCTTGTTGGTGGAGCAGCTAAGAATCCTGCCGTATCCCAAATAGCATCATCCTTGTTCGCGAGAGAAGTTCTCGTTCCGCCACCTGGGGAATATGTTGCTAACGGGGCGGCGAGACAAGCCGCCTGGGCGCTTTCTGGAAAAGAAAATCCCCCAGAATGGAATTTGGGAGAAGTCACAAGCGCAAAAGCAGAACCGACCCCAGAGGTTTTGGTTCGATATCGAGCCCTACGGAACCGAACTGCTTAAAACATTTTAGAGAGATTAGTGCGCACTAACGATTGAATTCTTCCCAACAACAACAATTCCACCTTCACTGACTGTGAAGCGTTGCCGATCGCGCTCCAAATCAACTCCAATTTGTGCGCCGGGTTCGACAATCACGCCCTTGTCGAGAATGGCGTTTCGAATTATTGCATTTGTACCCACTCTTACTCCAGGCATAATTACAGATCCTTGAATAATCGCATTTGTCGCGCCTTGCACATCAAAGGAAACAACTGATCTCTCTACTCTTGCACCAGCGATAATCGAACCCGCGCCGACAATTGAATCAACAGCGCTTCCATTTTCAGAGAACTTTGCAGGTGGGAGTGACGGTGGATTTGTCAGTAAAGGCCATTCGCGGTTGTATAAATTGAAAATCGGATGGATCGAAACCAAATCCATATGGGCGTCATAGTACGCATCAATGCTTCCCACATCGCGCCAATATCCTTTGTCGCGATCAGTTTCTCCAGGGACTTGGTTATTTGCGAAATCATATGCAAATGCTCTACCCATTGAAGTCATCATTGGAATGATATTTGTTCCTAGGTCGTGTTTGCTTTCAAGATTCTCAGAATCAAGAATAAGCGCATCTTCCATTTCATCACGTTTAAATATGTAGTTCCCCATTGAAACCAAGCAAAAATCAGGATGCCCTGGCATAGTTGGCGGATTCGCTGGCTTCTCGTGAAATGCCTTTATGGTTATGCCATCTTCGGCTAATTCAATTACGCCAAATTCAGAAGCTTCACTCTTCTTCACTCGAATTGCAGCAACAGTTACTCCTGCGCCGGTTTCCCTATGGAAAGTAAACATCTGTTCAGGATCCATCCGATACACGTGATCTGCGCCGAAAACTAAAACGTGCTTTGGGTTCTCATCGTGAATTAAATTAAAATTCTGGAGAATCGCATCCGCACTTCCGGTGTACCAGCGAGGTCCAAGGCGCTGTTGTGCTGGAACTGGAGTGATGTAATTTCCAAGAAGAGTAGACATCCGCCAAGTCGTAGTTATATGTCTATCAAGTGAATGAGATTTGTATTGGGTGAGCACTGCAATTTTTCGAAGGTCTGCATTGACCAAATTTGATAAGACGAAGTCAATTAATCTGTATGCACCACCAAATGGAACCGCAGGCTTTGCCCTATCTGCCGTCAAAGGCATAAGCCGTTTTCCTTCGCCACCGGCAAGGACAATTCCTAGGGGTTGCTCTCTGCGAATCATGCTGAAAAGATACCCTTACCTGCCCCTGTAGGGTAGCCATTGACGTAAACACTATGTAACGGAGCTATAACAAATGTCCCAAGATTTGCGGATTGGTCTCGTCACTAAAGAATGGCCGCCACATATCTATGGTGGGGCTGGAGTTCACGCCCTTCAGTTAACGCAAGCACTTCGCAAGAAGATCACTGTTGATGTTCACTGCTTCGGGGAAAAACGCCAAGATGCAAGCGCGTATCCGCTTCCAGAGAGCCTTGGCTCGCTCAATCCAGCTCTTCAAGCCTTTACAACTGACATTGAGATCGCGCAGGCGCTGGGAAGTGTGAACCTTGTCCACTCACATACTTGGTATGCGAATATGGCTGGTCACCTTGCCTCACTCTTACATGGGATTCCTCATATCATCACAGCCCACTCCCTTGAACCGGATAGGCCCTGGAAAGCAGAGCAGCTAGGCGGTGGCTATCGCCTCTCCTCGTGGGCAGAGAAGACTGCGTATCAGGCATCAGATGCGATTATTGCTGTAAGCAACGGGATGAAAAAAGATATTCTAAACGCGTATCCGGATCTAGATCCATCAAAGATTCACACAATTCTCAACGGCGTTGACACGCAAAAGTATTCTCCAACAACAGATCCAGAACTTCTTGCACGACTCGGAATTACAGGGAGATATGCAATCTTTGTAGGAAGAATTACACGCCAAAAGGGTCTTGCCCATTTACTTCGTGCGTGGTCGAAGGTCTCCCCTGATATTGGTCTGCTCATCGCCGCAGGGAACCCGGATGAGCCAGCAATCGGAAAAGAAATTGCTGATTTGATTCACGAGCTTCAACTAACTCGTAAGAATGTTTGGTGGCAAGAGAAGATGTTGCCACAACCCGAACTTCGCGCGCTGCTTTCTTCCGCAGAACTTTTTATTTGCCCAAGTGTGTATGAACCACTTGGGATTGTGAATCTTGAAGCGATGGCATGCCAAACAGCAGTTCTCGCAACTAGGGTTGGGGGAATTCCTGAAGTTGTCGTGGATGGCGTAACCGGGGAACTTGTAAATTACGACGGTGATGGGGCCGCACTTGAAATCGCGTTAGCGCAAAGGATTTCAACCCTTATGGACAATCCCGAGAAGCTTGCGAACTATGGAGCTTTGGGCCGCAAGCGCGCCGTTGAAGAATTTGGATGGGAAGCAATTGCTGATCAAACAGAGGCTTTGTATCGATCAGTTATTTCCAGTAAATGACGCGCAAGAGTTGGGGACTATTCCTGGCGGCAGGCGTTCTGTGGGGCGTTCCCTATTTGTTTATAAAAATTGCGGTTGATCCCGGAGGCTTTCAGCCAGGCTTTCTAGTTTTTGCCAGAGTGAGTCTTGGGGCAATCATTCTTGTGCCAATTGCAATTCGACGCGGGCTTGTTCGTGAAGCTCTTAAATATTTCAAATGGATCCTGCTCTATTCATTCATTGAATTAGTCGGCCCTTGGTATTTTCTCTCAAGCGGTGAGCGCCATATAACTTCTGGGCTTGCTGGACTCTTGATTGCAACGGTTCCATTCTGGTCGACAATCTTGGCGTCGATCATTGGCGATCAAAGCGTCTGGCAATTCAAACGAATTATCGGCATGGTAGTGGGATTTGTCGGCGTCATATTGGTAGTTGGATTGGAAAGTTTTCGAGGTCACAACAGTTCCTCAGCAATCGCACTCATTTTGCTGGCCGCAATCGGCTACGCAATAGCGCCCATAATGATCCGCCATAAAGCACCAACGCTAAATGGTCTGGCAATCAATAGTTTGGCTATGCTCTTCACGGCAATCATTTACATCCCTGTTGGTATTGTGCAGTGGCCCCACGAAATTCCTAACGCAAAATCTATATGGGCGCTCATCATTTTGGCGATCTTCCCCACAGCAATTGCATTCATAATCTTTTTTAAAGTGATTGTGGATATAGGTCCTACTCGAGCCTCGATGATTACTTACATCAACACGGCGGTTGCAGTTTTGTTGGGAATTGTTGTTCTTGGAGAGCCTCTCACCTTAGGAATTGGTCTTGGGCTTCCGTTAATTCTTGTTGGCTCTTACTTAGCGGGCAAGAAGCCAACTACTCGGTAAATCCGAATCGTTTTAACAACTTGGGATCTCGTTGCCAATCCTTAGAAACCTTTACGTGAAGACCTAGGAAGACCTTGCAACCAAGAAAAATCTCAATGCTCTTTCGAGACTGCATTCCAATTTCCTTTAATCGTGATCCACGGGCACCTAAAATTATTCCCTTTTGGCTGTCGCGCTCCACATGCACAGTCGCATGGATATCGTAGAACTCTTTATTCTCACGTTTATCAAATTCATCGATTGTTACAACTATTGAGTGAGGGACTTCTTCGAAGACATCTTGAATGGCTGCTTCGCGAATAAGTTCGGCCAGAGTCATTTCAGCGGCTTGATCACTCGTCATGTCATCTGGATACAAAGAATGAGACTCGGGAAGAGCGTTCACGAGCAAATCGGTGAGAAGGTCTACCTGGGTATATTCAGCTGCAGAAATTGGGACCACTTCACGAACCATGAGCTTTGTCTTCGCGATGAACTGGGCTACTTCACCTAGTTTGGCAATCATTTGATCTTTACCAACCCGGTCAATTTTTGTGACAACGAGATAAACGCTTCGAATGTGTTCAAGTTGCTTTGCTATGAATTCATCGCCTGCGCCAATAGCTTCATCCGCCGGCAAACATAGAATGGCCGCGTCAACTGATTGAAGATTCTGACTCACCATGTCATTGAGCCGGGATCCAAGTAACGTCTTTGGTTTATGAATTCCAGGTGTATCAACCACGACCATTTGAAAGTCAGGTCTCGTAAGAATTCCGCGAATCGGATTACGAGTTGTATTTGGATGGGCGGAAGTGATGACGATTTTCTTACCAATGAGGGCGTTGACGAGAGTTGATTTTCCAGTATTTGGGCGGCCGACTATTGCGACGAACCCTGCACGGAAAGGTGAACTCATATAGGCATTCTCGCATCATCGAGCGGTAGAACCAATTCCATGACATCGGATACCGATGAAACTAGCTCCGCTTCACGATTTGCGATTAATCGATGACAACCTTCACTTGCTGGAGAGGAAATTGAGCCTGGAGTCGCCATCACAATTCGCAAAATCTGCGCTGCTTCTCGTGCTGTTCGTAATGAACCACTTCTATAAGCAGCTTCTATTACCAACGTTCCCCGACTCAGCGCAGCAATGATTCGATTCCGAATGAGGAATCTGACCGGAAGAGCGTGAACCGATGGCAGAACTTCAGAGACCAGTAAGCCAGTCTCTTCGATTTCTCGAAAAAGCCGTTCATTCCCGGCCGGATATATTTGATTTACTCCGCTTCCTAAAACAACGATTGTGCCGCCTTCGGCCGCAAGTGCTCCTTTATGTGCTGCTGTATCTATTCCGTATGCACCACCGCTTACAACCGTCCAGTCACGATCAGCAAAACCAGATGCGAATTCATTTGCAATGCGCACCCCATAAGAAGTTGGATTTCTACTTCCTACTACGGAGATAGATTCACTTTTCAAAATTGTTGTTTCCCCTCGGCAGATAAGTCCGAAGGGCGGTGCAAGCAAGTCATTGATTTGCAATGGCCAATCTTCACTTTCAGGCGTTACAAAGGCGCAATGAGAAGCCAAAAGTTCTTGTTGAAGCTGATCTAGATTTAACTTTCGGATTTGCTCTGTAATTTTATCCGCCGAGTGCTTTCCTCCAAGATAGAAACCACTTTTGAGGCTTTCAACAACCGTATATGCGCTACTTCCCTTTACCTCCCGCGCCCAGAACTCAGAGCCGCCTTCTATCGAAGCAATAAGAGATAGCCTGGCAAGTTCTTCTGGAGTCACAGAAGAAGATCCATTCCCTCACGCAATTGAAGGGCAACTTCGATATCTTCCCGCGTGGGAATCGTATGTCCTTTTTGGTCAGCGACCGACCATCCTAATCGCAAGACTTTGTGAAATCCGCGAGCACTCAATCTTTCAGAATCCAACTCCGTGTGCAAGAAAGACATTGCCGATTTCTCAGCTGCAAATCTCTTTCGTAATTCACGAGGTGGAATTCGTGAATTAAGGGTCCACGCGCTGCCTTTGAATCTCTCTGCAGACAATTGGCGCGCAGAAATTACGCGATCGCGAACACGTTCACTAGATTCCCCCAGATCTTGACTCGCCATATCTACTCTCGTTGGAGCCTCAACAAAAGTTCGAATATCAATTCGATCTAGAAGTGGACCAGAAAGTTTTTGAAGATATCTTCTAATTTGAACAGAGGAACATGTGCAAGACTTTCCGCGTCCACTAAAACGACCACACGGACACGGATTTGCCGCGAGGATCAGTAGGAAGTTTGCCGGATATGTTGTAGTTCCTGTGGAACGCGAAATTGTCACTTCTCCAGATTCAAGTGGCTGTCTCAAAGAATCCAATACTCCCTTTCCACACTCAGGTGCTTCATCTATAAAAAGGATTCCTTCGTGAGCCAGGCTTACGGCCCCCGGTCTAATTACGTGAACGCCGCCGCCAACCATCGCAGGCGCTGTTGTAGTGTGATGTGGAGCGACAAAGGGTGGCAGGGATGACATCGCTCCACGTTCATGCAAAGTGCCTGCGACCGAATGAATTGCGCTTACCTCTAGAGCCAACTCATGGGAAAGTGGCGGGAGAATTGTCGGCATTCGTTCGGCAAGCATTGTCTTGCCAGTTCCTGGTGGCCCAAGAAATAGTATGTGGTGGCCGCCTATTGCAGAGATTTCAAGAGCAAAGCGTGCACTCTTCTGCCCCACAACATCCTCTAAATCAGTAAGGGCGATCTGATCTAAATCTTTCTCTTCTAACTTCTCCCGCTTTTCTAATTCCCCCGTCTTAAGAAAATGCGTCGCTGAAATTAATGAGGAGACGCAAACGGAGTGCATTCCTTGCACAAGTGAAGCCTCGCGTTTGTTGGCCATCGGTGTAATTGCCCGAGTAAATCCATTCTTTAGCGATGAGACCAGAGTAGGCAACACTCCCCGGACAAATCTCAAAGATCCATCCAGGCCGAGTTCGCCTAAGAAAATGATTTCTCTACAGGACTCTTGGGAAAGTTCACCAGTTGCAATTAATAGAGCAATTGCGATGGGTAAATCGAAGTTTGAACCCTTTTTTGGTAACCACGCGGGAGAAAGTGAAACCGTTACTCGTCGATTTGGCCATGTGAATCCGGAGTTCACTAGCGCGGATCGAACTCGATCGCGCGACTCCATCAACGCAGTGTCGGGCAAGCCAAGAAGCGTATAGCCAGGCAAACCTTCGGAAATATCAACTTCTACCTCTATGACATGTCCGTCTAATCCAACGAGAGCCATAGTGCGAACAGAGGAAAGCGCCACTACAAGACAGCCTTACGGTGCTCTAATTCAAATAAGCCCGCTGCATTCATCCAGACTCCAACTGCATCTATTCGATAATCCTGTCCCCATCGATGACTCAAAGTCATCCACGCCAAGGCTAGACGCTGCAATCGAAGCGCCTTTTCTGGAGTGATCGAATCAAATGGAGTGCCAAACATATTGCTTCTTCGAGTTTTCACTTCAACAAAAACTATTACTCCACCGTCCTCACAGATGAGATCAATTTCCCCACCCTTAATTCTCCAGTTTCGATCAACTATGAGAAGTCCTATTCTTTGCAAGTAGCGAGAAACTTCTTCTTCTCCTGCGTCGCCAAGTTCCTTAAGTGAATAATGTGCTCGCTTCATGTCGGTGAGGTTAGATTGCTTACCTTCATCGATTTCTAATAAAGCTGGCTACTGTGAATAAGTAAGCGCTGTTAATTCAAAAGTCGCGCAATATTTGCAAAAGATTTGCGGTGTATCTCAGTCAAACCTAATTTTTCTAAGGCTGCTGTGTGAGATTTCGTGATATATCCCTTATGGCCAGCAAAACCGTAGCCGGGGTATTTAGCGTCCAACTCAACCATAATGTTGTCTCGGTGAACCTTGGCGAGTATTGATGCGGCGCTAATAGAGAGCGCCACTTGGTCACCTTTCCAGACCGCCAAAGAAGGTGCATCGATTCCTTCAATCGCATAGCCATCGGTGAGTACATATTCTGGTGCAATCGTTAAGCCCGACACTGCCCGACGCATTCCCTCTAGGTTGGATTTATGCAGACCAATGGAATCAAGTTCTTCAGGCCAAATTTCAATGATGGAGTATGCAAGAGCTTCAGCTTTTAGAACTGGAAATAATTCATTGCGAACCTTTTCACTCAGTTTCTTTGAATCTCGAACTCGTGAAAGCAATTGCGAATGAACATCTTTCAAAATTATTGCCGCAATGACAAGTGGGCCAGCACAAGGACCTCGTCCTGCTTCATCGACTCCAGCGATTATGGTTAAACCAGATTCGCGGAGCTCTTCCTCAATTCTTAACTGTGACCTTGGAGAGGTCATGACCAACCGACAAGAACTTTGCGTGATTAAAGGGCCAGACCACAAATTCGGCGCGGCCAACTACATCTTTCAGCGGGACCATTCCCTTGTGAATATCATCGGTATGAAAGCGAGAATCTGCGCTTGCTCCGCGATGATCACCCATTACCCAGATATATCCCTTTGGAACTGTGACTGTGAATTTTGAATCACTTGGAGTATTTCCTGCAAATATGTATGGCTCAGTTACAGATGTTCCATTAATCGTTAAGCGCCCTTTTACGTCACAACAAACAACGGTATCTGCGCCCACGCCGACAACTCGCTTTATGAGATATTGCTTTGCTGGATCGGGCAAAATTCCGACGGTTTCTAAACCACTTTGTAACGCACGGATTGGTGCCGAGGCCGTTGATGGAGCGGGCTCGCCTAACCATTTTGCAGGATCGCGGAATACGACAACTTCCCCGCGCTTAATGTCGCTGAAAAAATTTGCGAGTTTGTTAACAGCAATGCGGTCGCCAACTTGAAGAGTGTTTTCCATTGACCCAGAGGGGATGAAAAAGAAATGCAAAAAGAAGGTCTTTATAATTATGGAGACAATCAACGCAGAAACAACGATGATTGGAACCTCGCGAAGCAGTGAACCTTTTCTAGGAAGGCGCATTCAGAAAGTTTTTAAGCTTGTTCTGTTGTTGCTTCTTCAGCAACTGCCTCTACTGCTGCAGGAGCTTCGACGACAGCTTCCACTACAGGAGTTACAACTTTAGCCACTGTAGGTTCAATGATGTTTGAACCGTCAGCGTTGCGACGTTCCTTAATCTTTGAAGCCTTACCGCGAAGATCGCGGAGGTAGTAAAGCTTTGCGCGACGAACATCGCCACGACGTACAACTTCGTAAAGTTCAATTACTGGGGTGTGAATTGGGAATGTACGCTCAACACCAACGCCGTAAGCAATCTTGCGGATTGTGAAAGTTTCGCGAACGCCTGAACCTTGGCGACGAATTACTACGCCTTGGAAAATCTGAACACGGCTCTTGCTGCCTTCGATAACACGAACGTGAATCTTAAGCTCATCTCCGGAACGGAAAGAAGGTACATCGGAGCGGAGTGAAGCAGCATCTACTGCGTCTAAAACGTTCATGGCTATTCCTAACTTAAAACTATTTTCGGACTAACTTCGGCTAAATTGCTAGTGAGGGCCAAGGGAAGATCCCTGACCAGAAGGGGTATTTTGCCACAGGCGGGCGTGACTAGCCAATCCGCTGCAAAAGCAGCGCATGAAGAGCAGGCCCAGCGCACAAAGTCATCTCTTTATCGGCCTCCGAGCCCTTCCTGCCTGAAAGCAGAGCTCCTGCCTCACGGGCAATTAAGCCTCCAGCGGCGATATCCCACTCGTTTAAATTGGATTCAAAATAGGCGTCAACCCACCCTGTTGCCACAGCGCAGAGGTCTGTCGCCGCCGCTCCGGTCCGGCGAATATCTCGGACATCTGCCACTAGCGTTGTGATGAAGTTGGATTGCTTGATTCTCGTTTCACGATCGTAAGAAAAGCCAGTCGCAACGAGGGATTTGTTTAGCTCCTCCGGATTATTGCAACGAATCGGCGCACCATTTCTAAATGCTCCTCCGCCTCGGACTCCGTGCCAGATTGAATTAAGGCTTGGAGCATTTACTACTCCGACCAATACACCTTCTTCATCTTTCGCAGCGATGCTTATGTTCCATCCTGGAAGCCCGTAGTAATAATTCACGGTCCCATCGATGGGATCTATGACCCATGTGATTCCTGACTTGGAAGGCCGGGATGCGCCCTCTTCACCAATGAGGCCATCGTCAGGACGGGCCGCAAGAATTGACTCGACAATCAGTTTTTCACTCGCATGGTCCATCTGTGTCGCAAAGTCATCCATGGAGCTTTTTTGATTGAGGTCAAAATTAGCCGGTCTAGCAGAAACCAGCTCGCCAGCCTTTCGAGCGGTAGTAAGGGCAAGTTCCAAAATTTCTGCAGCTAGTTCACTCATGACATTTATCCTACCTCCCGCACATAGCTGGCCCCTTGTGGCACTCTTCCACCATGAGCGAGATGCGAATAGTGGGGCGAACTGAGGACGGTACTCAGCTTGAACTCCAAGATAGCGATGGCAACTCCCATTTTCTTCGAATTAGTGAGAATCTAAAAGCGCTAGTTAATCAACCTCGCCTAGTCGCTGTGGCTACACACGAAGGCAAAACAACATTTAGTGTTAAAGAGATTCAATCAAGACTTCGTGCTGGTGAAAGCGCGGCTTCTATTTCATCGACAACGGATTGGTCACTCGATAAAATCGATCGTTTTTCTGGTCCAATAATGCAGGAGCGTGCCTACGTTATAGGCATCGCAATTGAAACTCAGCTTCGTAGAGAAAATGCGTCTCCATCTCTTGCAACTGCCACGATCGCTCAACTTCAACCTCGTGGCGTTGATATGACGGAAGTTGAGTGGAACACTCATCGCAACGATGATGGCACGTGGACAATCGTTCTTCAATATCCGCATTCACCAAATAGCCAGAAGAGTGGATTTGGTGAAGCAAAATGGACCTTTGATTTGGATAACCGCACTCTTGTTGCAGTTGATGAAGGTGCACGCTGGATTAGCGGTGAAGAAAAGCCATCACGACCATCCTCTCCATCGCATGGAATGGTTTTCGGCGGAGAACAAAGCTCGCCCCCTCCGCGTCTCACCGCATTTTCCGAGTCAGTAACAATTATTGAAAGCGTTCCGCTTTCCGTTGTTCCTGATGTTCAAGAACCGAAGGAAGTCTCAGAGCCACCAATCAGCCCTCACGAAATTCCAAGTGATGCAAAGAAAGATGGCGTCACAAAACGCATTCGCATTCCTTCATGGGACGACATCATGTTCGGTGGAAAGAAAGATGAACCGACCGAAGATTAGTTTTGCGTAATTAATAGGGGAATTTCTACTTCAATTCCTGTTGTTCCCCCGTGATGGCCAATCATTTTGCCTTCTTGGGCTTCGCGCGTTGGGTCAATCAAAATCAGCCCACCTTTTGGAACAACGATCAGATCACCAAGACGATCCAGAGAATCTCTACTTACTTCCCCGCCGAGAAGGAAAGCTACTGAATCCTTCGTGTAAATGTCTGCCTGCGCTCCAAGCTGAGATTTCCAACGGGCACTGACATCTTGGATCGAACCATCCTTCACATAAATATGTCGAGCTCGAGGTTCACCCCCGAGAAGGGTGACGTCATCCATCAAATTATTCTCTTTACCTAAAACCAATTTTTCTTCAACGTTCACCATCCCGTGATCAGCGGTAACAAATAAAGTTGTTCCTGGAGGAAGCGCTGACGTTAATTGAGAAATCAAGTCATCAACAAAAGTGAGGGCATCAAGCCATTTCTCAGAGCCAACGCCATCATTGTGTCCAGCGTTGTCGAGGTTATTAACATAGACGTATGCAAAAGAGTGAGGCGTCGCCAACGCCTGCTGTGCATACTTAATGATGTCGTCTGTGTGATTCGCGCCCAAGTATTGGGCTCCGCGCAAGGTTGCTCGGGAAAATCCAGTTCCTTCGTATCTCTTTGCTGCGATGTAAGAACTCTTGATTCCATCTGCAATTGCTCGTTCGTACAATGTAGGTTGGGATTGCCACACTGCTGGATCCACTCGCTCATCCCATTTGAGCGCATTGAGCAGCCTGCCCGGTTCACCGCTTCGAGGTACTCGGATTGTGTATCCCAACATTCCGTGGATTCCTGGCAATACTCCTGTAGCAAGTGAAGCGAGCGCAGTTGCAGTTGTCGAAGGAAATGTTGAATTCAAAATTTGTTTGTGAGTCATCGCAGAGAGTGCGCGAAATTGTGAGCCGTAATTCACAATCACGTCATTTCCCATGCCGTCAACGAGAAGCAGGCAGGTGCGATCGGAATCAGGGAGTTCTAGAGAATTTGTGAGACCTGTGCCACCCAAAGAGGCAAATATCGATTGAGATAGGTCTGATAATCCTGCTGGCACGGCTCAACTTTAGGTGTAAAGGTGTCGGTCACCTATTTAGACCCGATGTATTGGCAAGATACGCGCGTGGCGAAAACCCCAGATAAGAAGAGTGCTCCGGCTAAGCCCGGCAAAGCTGTGAAAGTCGCGCTTCCAAAGCCAGGGGAACATCCTGGAAACATCATTGATATCGATGTCTCCACAGAAATGTCTGAATCTTTCTTAGAGTATGCCTACTCTGTTATTTATTCTCGAGCTCTTCCCGATGCTCGCGATGGAATGAAGCCAGTACAACGTCGCATCTTGCATCAAATGTCTGAAATGGGTCTTCGCCCAGATAAAGGCCATGTTAAATCTGCTCGTGTAGCCGGTGAAGTTATGGGTAAATTGCACCCGCACGGAGATGGCGCAATTTATGACGCGATGGTTCGTATGGCTCAATCATTCTCCCAGCGTCTGCCACTTGTCGATGGCCACGGAAACTTCGGATCACTCGATGCAGGCCCTGCCGCAATGCGTTACACCGAGTCCAGGCTCGCTCCTGCTGCGCTCGCTCTGGTGAATGAGAGTGATGAAAACACTGTTGATTTTGGACCGAACTACGATGGCCAGCTTCTAGAGCCACTCGTTCTGCCTGCCGCCTTCCCAAACCTTCTCGTTAATGGAGCGACTGGTATTGCTGTTGGCATGGCGACGAATATGGCCCCACATAATTTGGGCGAAGTCATCGCCGCAACAAAGTATTTGATTGAAAATCCAAAGGCTACTTTGAAGCAACTAATGAAACATGTGCCTGCTCCAGATTTCCCAACCGGTGGTCAGATTCTTGGACTTGAGGGAATTGCCGATGCATACTCAACGGGACGTGGATCATTTAAAGTTCGCGCTACAGTTTCAATTGAAAAAGTTTCAAGCCGCAAGCAAGGCATCGTCATCACTGAGCTTCCTTACAACATCGGACCCGAGAAGATTGTCGATAAAATTGCTGCTCTTGTAAAAGCCAAGAAAATTCAAGGCATCTCAGACATCATCGACCTCACTGATGGACAACAAGGCACAAAGGTTGTCATCGAAATTAAGCCAGCCTATGAAGCAGAAGATGTTCTGGAAAAGCTCTACGCACTCACTCCTATGGAAGACTCGTTCTCCATTAACGCAGTCGCACTCGTAGAAGGAAAGCCTCTCACCTTGGGCTTAAAAGATCTTCTCCAAGTATTTATCGACCACCGCATTGATGTTGTCCGCCGCCGCTCTGAATACCGCAAAGCAAAGGCTGAAGCTCGTTTGAACCTCGTTGATGGGCTTCTCAAAGCAATTATTGATATCGATAAGGTAATCAAGATTATCCGCGCCAGTGACGATGCTTCGGCAGCGAAAGATGCTCTCATTAAGGGGTTCAAGCTTTCTGAGGAACAAGCCACTTATATCTTGGATATGCCACTTCGTCGATTGACAAAGATGAGCAAGCTAGAACTTGAATCAGAACAGAAAGAATTGAAGGAAACAATCGCCTTCTTGAAGAAGCTGCTTTCATCAGAAGACGCGATCAAGCAACAAGTTTCTGATGAATTAACTGAAACTTCTAAGGCTTTCGCAACTCCTCGCCGCACGCGCCTGGCTTAATTATGAGTGGCAGGACTGCCATTCCTCTTTGAGTGCGGCATAAATATAGGAGTCGGTCCACTCCCCCTTAAACCAATAATCCTGGATGTAATGTGCTTCTCGGCGCAGGCCAATTCGTTCAACAAGTTTCCAAGAAGGCGTATTTCGCACATCAATATTGGCAATGACGCGGTGAAAGAGTCCGGAATCAAAAAGCGCTGTGACAAGGGCGGTGCTCGCCTCGCTGGCATAGCCTTGGCCGCCAAACTTTGGGTTAATTACATACCCAAATTCACCTTTCTTATGTTCGGTGCTTCGATACATTGCATTCATCTGTCCAATGAGTTTGTCATCGGATTTTCGGCAGAGGGCAAGTGTGAGGTAATCACCTTCAGTATTGAGAAAATATGCGTTCTTATTATCTGTAATCGATTTCGCAACCTCTTCAAGGGTTCGAACGTTCCACGGGATGTACCTGCAAATCTCAGGATCGCTGTGATACTCAAACATTGCTTGCGCATCTTCGTCCTTGAACGGACGCATATAGAGACGTTCTGACTCTATGAAGGAGAAATCCGCCACTTAGGCGTCGATTCTGTCGCGATCAATCTCGGCGTTAGAAATAAATTCTTTGCGTGGTGCCACTTCATTACCCATCAAAAGTTCGAACATCTCTTCAGCCGCTGCCGTATCTTTCATTGTGATGCGGCGAAGTGTGCGAGCTTCAGGAAGCATTGTTGTTTCACGAAGTTGATCGGCGTCCATTTCACCAAGTCCTTTGTAACGCTGGATTGGTTCCTTCCAACGCTTTCCTTCCTTAAGAAGTCCAGCTGTAATTTTTTTCATTTCATCATCGGAGTATGTGTAGATAACTTCTCCGCGCTTCCCGCCGACTACATCAATGCGATGAAGAGGTGGAATCGCAGCAAAAACACGACCGTCATCAATCAAAGGCTTCATATAGCGATGGAAGAGGGTGAGTAAAAGGCATCGGATGTGAGCCCCATCCACATCAGCATCAGACATCAAGATAATGCGACCGTAGCGAGCGTCATCTAAATTGAAGGATTGGCCTGAGCCCGCACCGATAACTTGAATAATCGATGCACATTCACTGTTCTCAAGCATCTGCGAAAGAGAGGCTTTTTGAACATTCAAAATCTTGCCACGAATTGGCAGAATTGCCTGGAATTCAGAATTTCGTGCAGCCTTTGTTGTTCCAAGCGCCGAGTCTCCCTCAACGATAAATAATTCAGTGCGATTTGTGTCATCTGCTCGACAATCAGAAAGCTTTGTAGGAAGTGAAGAAGATTCCAATGCATTCTTTCTGCGCTGAAGATCCTTGTGCGCGCGAGCAGAAAGACGTGTGCGAGACGCACCAGCAATCTTTTCCATGACCGCTTTACCGGTCGCCTTGTCGATTCGCTTTGTGGTGTTAAAGAAATTCTTCATCTCTTCGGCAACTACCGCTGCAACAATCTTTGTGGCAGCCGCGGTGCCCAGAACTTCCTTTGTCTGTCCTTCAAATTGTGGCTCAGACATACGAACGGTTACGACCGCTGTGAGACCCTCTAGAACGTCATCTTTAATGACGTCTGCCTCATTGTTCTTCAATACTTTATTGGCGCGAAGAGCATCATTGAATGCTTTTGTAATCGCGCGTTCAAAACCTGCTGTGTGGGTACCGCCCTTAGGCGTTGAAATAATATTTACAAAGGATGCCAACGTGGTGTCATACCCATTGCCCCACTGAAGAGCGATATCGACTCCCATGTTACGAGCAACTTCGGTAGGCATCATGTGCCCTTTATCATCGAGAACGGGGACAGTTTCGGTGTAGTCGCCTTCCCCCTGTAGGCGAATCACTTCACCTATTGGTTCATCGGGGCGTAGGAATGTGCAGAATTCAGAAATTCCACCTTTGTGGAAGAACGTTTCAGTCGTCTTTGCTTTTGCTCTATTGTCATTAACAATCAGAGTTAAACCTGGAACCAAATACGAAGTTTGGCGCGCTCGAGCGTAAATGTCTTCAATGGAAAGCTCGGCTTCCTTCAAGAAAATCTGGCGATCAAACCACCACTTAATACGCGTACCTGTAATTTTTGGTGAAATCTTTCCTATAACGCGAAGTCCGCTGCTCTCGGTGAATGGAGCCTTTGGACCATCTCCATCGAAGATGCCAGCATTTCCACGTTGGAATGACATCCAGTGAATTTTTCCGCCGCGATCAACTTCTGCATCAAGGCGCGAAGCAAGAGCGTTTACTACTGATGCACCAACTCCGTGAAGTCCACCAGATGCTGCATATGATCCGCCGCCGAACTTTCCACCTGCGTGCAATTTAGTGAGAACAACTTCAACGCCAGTGAGTCCGGTCTTAGGTTCCTTATCAACAGGAATTCCGCGGCCATCATCATGAACTTCAACAGAACCATCAGCTTCGAGATTAATTTCAATTTTCTTGCAATGTCCGCCGAGCGCTTCGTCAACTGAGTTATCGATAATTTCCCACAGGCAATGCATCAATCCGCGAGAATCAGTCGTGCCGATATACATACCAGGGCGCTTGCGAACAGCATCAAGACCTTCCAAGACCGCAAGATCTTTAGCGGTGTAGGAATTCAAATCTTCTGTTACTTGTTCGGTAGCCACGGGGACGAAGGTTATCTCCGCAAGGTACTTGCAGGTGCAATACGCGCCGAAGGGGTGAGAAATATGTCCAATTGCTGAGAATTGCGCCCGAATAAGGAGAAAAATATCTCATTCCCCGATTAATCGTGCCGGGAATAAAGAGATGATGCTTTACTGTTCTCTAACTACTTAGAAGTTTAAAAGAAAGGTAATCCACATGACAGAGCAGTTGATTCTCGAACCAACGCCTTTGAGCGCAGTCGATCGATGTGACCGTTGCGGTGCTCAGGCCTATGTTCGTGCAATGCTCCTCAATGGCGGAGAACTTCTCTTCTGCGCTCACCACGCCAAAGAGTATGCCGAAGGCCTTAAAAAGGTCACCGCTCGCATCCAGGACGAGACTGT
>SESB01000591.1_pt1 | contig 25923 bp, 23 predicted proteins | sample 3171441 | NCBI WGS metagenome assembly SESB01 (sample SAMN06051867, study PRJNA518727) | freshwater metagenome | biome: subpolar coniferous forest; feature: holomictic lake; material: water; isolation source: holomictic Lake 227, 6 m depth | place: Canada: near Kenora, Ontario | collected... | reverse complement strand
AGCGGGCTGCAAAGCTGACCAGCTGGCGCCAGGCCGGGCTCAGGGGTGCAATGCCGTCCAGCGTGGCTGTGATCGGACGCAGTTTTTCAGGGTTGAGCGTGGCGCTGGGGAACGCATCAGCGCGATCCCACACCACGCCCAGCAGATCGCGCTTGCCGAGTGGCACACGCACCAAGGTGCCGGCCGGAAGTGCCTGCTCACTCAAATAAGTCAGAGGGCCGGCCACCTGACTATGGACCGGCGTATGCACCAAAACCGGGATCTGGCTACTCATGCAAAACCCCGAGTTGGCAAGCCTATTTGAAGTGAACTTGCGAAAACCGCCTTAAGTGCTTGATTCATAAACGATTTGGCAGGCATCCAAGTTTTCTGTGGATAACTTTGTTGATAGATTGCCTTTGTGGCCTTCAAACCCACGTATTTCAAGGGTTTCATTGAAATGCCCACAAAAAAGGCAATTTTAAAAATCGTTATAAATCAATGACTTACGATTGCTATTTGTTTTATAGCGAAATCTTCAAGGGGGCAATGGGTCGGTGAGGTACATCAAGGTTTTTGTGCATAAGTCTCAGCGCGACCCCTAAATAACCCCTCAAAAGATGCTAGGGGTTTTTATGTCAGAACAATTACATGCGCATCTTGCGCGAATGCTCATGCACTGCTTTGACCAATACCGCGACATTCTCGGGCGGGGTGTGCTGGCTGATGCCATGGCCCAGATTAAAGATGTGCGTCGGGCCTGTGCCGCTGCCGGTGTGGGGTGTGCCAAAGCTGTTGAGCACCTTGACCACTTCAGCTTCGATCTGCGACGGGTTGGCAAACAACACGTTGGGGTCGATGTTGCCTTGCAGTGCCTTGGTTTCGCCGACCAGCGCGCGCGCCTTGGCCAGATTGACGGTCCAGTCCAGACCCAGCACATCGCAGTCGAGCTTGCCCATTTCCTTGAGCCACATGCCGCCACCCTTGGTGAAGACGATGCTAGGAATGCGCACGCCGTTGTGTTCTTTTTTCAGTTGCGACAGCACGCGCTCGGTGTAGGCCATGCTGAATTCCTGGAATGCGCCATCGGCCAGCACACCGCCCCAGCTGTCAAAAATCATCGCTGCTTGTGCGCCGGCTTCAATTTGGGTGTTGAGGTACAGGGCCACCGCGTCGGCGTTGATCTGCAGCATCTTGTGCATCAGGTCAGGGCGGCTGTACATCATGGTTTTGACCTGGCGGTAGTCGTCGGAGCCCGCGCCTTCCACCATGTAGCAAGCCAGCGTCCAGGGGCTGCCCGAGAAACCGATCAAAGGCACGCGGCCATTGAGCGCTTTGCGGATCGAGGTGACGGCGTCAAACACGTACCGCAGCTTGTTCATGTCGGGCACAGCCAGCTTGGCGACGGCCGCTTCGTCACGCACGTTGTGCGCAAACTTGGGGCCTTCGCCCAAGGCAAACGACAAGCCCAGGCCCATCGCGTCAGGGATGGTCAGGATGTCGCTGAACAAAATGGCGGCGTCCAACGGGTAGCGCTCCAGCGGCTGCAGCGTGACTTCGGTCGCGTAGTCGGTGTTGGTGGCCAGGCCCATGAAGCTGCCCGCTTGCGCGCGGGTGGCGCGGTATTCCGGTAAATAGCGGCCAGCCTGGCGCATCAGCCAGACCGGGGTGTGGTCCGTGGACTGGCGCAGGCAAGCGCGGATGAAAGTGTCGTTTTGCAGTGGCGCGTAGGCGCTGGTAGTGGCGGATGTGTTCATGGGCTAATTGTCGCAGCATCAGGCGGGTCAATGAAATCAAGGCCAGCCAAAAATAGAATGGATAAAGGGGCGCGGCGGTGATGCTGATTCGAAGTAACGATTTAAGGTTTAGCTTTGGCCGCTGCTTGGCTCTTGGGCATTTGCATGGCCGCATCTTCAAACGTGCCAGCATCAGCGTCCAGATGGCAGGCGGCGCAATTGGCTTTGCTCTTGACGAGCGGCTGTTTCCATTCAGCCGCCGTGATCTCGCTGTGTTTTCTGACCCAGTACGGTGTCTCGGTGATGCGCAGCGGTGATTCACCTGGTTTGAGGGAAGCCCCAATCTTGAAAGCGGGTTCGGTTAGTTTCAGGTCGGCGGAGTTGGCGGTCATGAACGCCAGCAAGGCAGCGCTGGTCGGTGCATCAAAGCCAAGGTCGGCACCGAAGTGTTGTGCCTGCTCATTCATGAGGCGCGTCCACGAGCGCGCGGGCAAGAGGGACGGGTGAAACGCGAGGTGGCAGCTGCCGCACTCGTCGCGCCATTGGGCGTTGTCGGCCAGTTTGGGGCCGACGAAAGCCACCTCAGGTGTTCGGGCCACGCTCTCGGCTTGCCCCATTTTCTTCTCAACGGGCGCCTGCAAGGCATAGGAAAACCACCAGCCTGCAAACAAAACGCCCAGCACCAGCATCACCCCGGCGACACCGGCGCGAGGCTTTGTGGTGGGCGTTGCGGCATCGGCCAGCTTGGTGCCGGTCACCATCGAGCGTGCGAGGTTTTCCTTGTGCAGATAACTTTCAATCACGACACCGGCGATGTGTCCGAACACGATCAGCAGCATCAAGGTGGCCGCGAGTTCATGCAGTTGTTTGGCCACTCGACCCTGAGCCATGCTCAGCAGGCCGGACACCACGCCGTGTTGTTCTTCTCCGCCGATCGTGAAGTAACCGGTGACGCCAACCACCACAGTCAATATGAGCAGCAAATAGATTGCCAGGCTGCCTGCCGGGTTATGGCCCACATGGCGGGCGGCTTTGCCGGCGAGGATCTCGCGGAAATAGTTATAGGCGGCTTTGAGTCCGTACCAAAACGAACTGAAGCGGGCGTAGGGCGAACCCACCACGCCCCACAGCACCCGAAAGCCTACCAGCCCCAGCATCAGGTAACCCAGAAACACATGAACCGCCAGCCAGGGATCCAATTCACTGGTGAGCCAAGCCGCGGCAAAGCTCAAAGCCAGGGTCCAGTGAAACAGGCGGGTCGGAATGTCCCAGATCAGGGTGCGTTGCATGGGCGGGACTCTCAGGTGTTGGATGTCTTACTTGGGGATCTTGATGCTGTGTTCGTCAAAGTTGCCTTTGTCGGCACCGGCGTGGCAGGCCATGCAGTTGGACGCGCTCTTGATTGAGGCACGTTTCCAGACGGCCGGTGCAATCTCGCGTTCGTTGTGTTTGGACTTGAACCAGGCCGACTCGGTGATGCGCAACGGCGACGTGGTAGCGGTCCAGCGGTTGGAGGCGTTTTTCACCAAAAAGTCGGTGATTTCGGTGACTTCAGCCGGTGTCAGAGAGGCATCGACGCCAAAGTGCTTTTCCAGCCCGGTCATCATCTTGCGCCACGAGGCGGCAGGCAACAAGCCGGGGGGGAAGGCCATGTGGCAACCCGCGCATTCCTGTTGAAACTTCGCGTTAACTTGGGCCGGTTGCACCGGTTTGCCCCGGTCTTCGCCGTCGTATTTGGCTTGGGCGCTGAGGGACACCAGGGCCAGCAAGGTGACCAGAATCGTTGAAATAATTTTCATGACAAGGCCTTATTTGACCGACAGCACGTAGGCCATGAAGTCACCTTTTTCCTGGGCGGTGCAGGCGCGGGCCAGCACGTCATTGCAGTTGCGCTTGAACCACTTTTCGACGTTGGCGGCATCCGTGAAGCGCTTGGCGTTGGCGGCAGGGGCCAGCGGCAAGATGTCTTTGTTGGTCTTGGCGTGCTTGCCCGCATTCATCGGGGAGTCGGTGTGGCATGACGCGCATGAGAATTCGGCGCCTTTGGTGCTGTAGAGCTTTTGCCCGGCCGCCACGGAGAAATCCTTGAAGGCTGGGTTGTCTAATTTGGCTTGGGCGCGGTAGCTTTCCTGGATCGGATTCGCGGCACTCGCGCACAGGGGCAGCGCCAGCATCAAGCAGGCCAACAAGTTTGTTTTGTTCAGTGAGAGTTTCAAGGTGAGCTCCTTTGTGTGTGTAAAAAGTGCCATTTGCATGAAGAGTGTGTCATGGCGCCGCATTCGACTTGACGAAGCCCGGAACTTTAAATGAGGAAAATTAAGCCAAACTTAAAGCCGGTTTGGGCCGACTGCCCGTTACGCGTTGGCGGCGTGCTCTATCAGCAGGCATTTATTTTGCACGGTGTGCAGACCGGCGGCCTGGGCAAGCGCTATGGCCGCGTCATTTTTAATGCCCAGTTGTAACCAGACTGCTGGCGCGCCGATGGCGATGGCGTCTGCCACCACGGGCGGCACGTCCTCGGCATTGCGAAACACATCAACCAGTTCGATTTTCTCGTGCTGCGCGGCCTCAAGCAGCGTGGCGTAGACTTTTTCGCCCAGGATCGGCGTGCCACTGGCCGCTGCCACCGGGTTGATGGGAATGATGCGCCAGCCGTTCTTCTGCATGTAGTGCGACACCTCGAAACTGGCCCGGTGCGGTTTGGGCGACAAACCCACCACGGCCACCGTGCGGTAGCTGGACAAAATGTGGCGAATGTTGTCGGCTTGGCTCATGGCGGTTATTTCCGGTAAGTGATTAAAGAGTGGCCAGCGCAGCGCGGACTTCGTCTACGCTCAAGATCTCGGACAGTACCACCGGCGCCCGCCCGGTCTTGTAAAGCACATACACCGGCACGCCGTTACGCCCAAGCTGACCCAATGCGGTGGTGATGGCCGGGTCACGGCGGGTCCAGTCGGCGCGAAATTGGATGACTTTTTTGGCGTCCAGATCGGCCAGCACGTCTTTGTCGACGAGGGTGGTTTTTTTGTTGTACTGGCAGGTCACACACCAGGCGGCGGTGAAGTCGACAAACACCGGCGCACCATTGGCCAGTTCCTGCTCGACCCGGCCCGGCGCCCACGGCTGCCAGCGGTCGGTCGCCGAAGCTGTGCTCGTGGTGTCTGCCATTTTTAAGACATTTTGGCCTATAGCCCCCGTCAATATTGCGCTGATAGCTATTGAAATAGTAGCAATTGACCAGCGAGCGCGACCCGTCAGCGTGAGCGACCAGATCACCAAACTCAAGGCCACCAGCAGCGCCAGCAGCGCACTCGCGCCGTCAATGCCGGTTTGCTGCCCCAGCACCCACACCAGCCAGACCACCGTGGCAAACATCGGAAACGCCATGGCGCGCCGAAACGTGTTCATCCAGGCGCCGGGTCGCGGCAGCAGCTTGGCTACCGCAGGAATCAGGCTCGCCGCCAGATAAGGCAAGGCCATGCCGACACCAATCGCCGCAAAAATCAGCAAGGCCTGTAGCGCCGGCAAGCCCAGCGCCAAGCCCAGCGAGGCACCCATGAAGGGCGCCGTGCAGGGCGAGGCAATCGCCACCGCCAGCACGCCCGACAAGAACGCGTTGAGGGCGATGTTGCGCGACTGCAAGGTCGCCACGTTGCTGGGCAGCACGTTGCCAAACTCAAACAAGCCGGCCAGGTTCAGCCCCATCACCGTGAACAGCACGGCCAGGGCCGCCACCACCGCCGGGGCTTGCAATTGAAAGCCCCAGCCCAGCGACTCGCCAGCGCTGCGCAGCGCCAGCATCAGCGCGCCCAGCGCCACAAACGAAAGTACCACGCCCGCGCTGTAGGCCACGCCGCTGATACGGTGGCCGCGCCGGTCGTCCGCATGCTGGGTGAAGCTCATGACCTTGATGGCCAGCACCGGAAACACGCAGGGCATCAGGTTCAGCAGCAGGCCACCCAGCAGTGCGCCCACCAAGGCGGCCCATAAACCGATGTTGGAGGGGGGGCTACTTTGTGTGCTCAACGTGTTGGCTTGCAACGCCGCAGTCAGTTCGGGCGACACGCTGGGGGCTGCGGCCACTTTGACCCAAGTGCCCTGAACCTTGGCCGGGCTGGAAAACCCCTGACGTTGACCTTCTATTTCGCCGACCAGCACCAGCGGCATCAACGTGGGGCTTTGGCTGCGGTCGGGCGACACCGGCACGCTGGCGGTCCACACATTGCCTTGCCAGCTTTGTGTCCATTTCGCTGCGGTTTCGATGATTTCAGGCGTTTCCGGAAAGAACTCCAGCGATTTGCCTTGCAAGGTTGCCGGCAGTCCGGTGACCGACACCTTGAGCAACTTGCCCGCCAGCTCGACCTGACTGTTGCCGTTCAGGGCGTGGGGTTGCGCCTTGAAACTGGTGTCGAACGCGGCGCCATTGAGTGCGGTGGAGCCGCGCACCGGCAGGTGCACCACAAACTCGCCCTCTTCGGGAATGCACTCGCGGCGACACACCAGCCAACTGGCTTTGAGCTTGATCTCCAGGTCGGGGTTGAGCACCGACGGCTTGAACGCCGGGGTGATGGTGAGCGGCACCGGTAGCAGCACCGTGCCATCAAATCCATAGTTGGCGAGGTTGCCAATCGGGATCTTTTTGGGCAGCGGCCAGGCGATCTCGCCCGCGCTGACGCCCGCAGGCAGCGTCCATTGCAGCGAGGTGGGCAGACCCGAGTCGCCCGAGTTTTTCCAGTAGGTGTGCCAGTCGGGCTGGTGGGTGAGTTGCAAACCGACCCATACCGTTTTGCCAGGGTCAGCGCCATCAGGCGCATGGGCCAGCAACTCGGCGCGCACCTGTGGGCTGGTGACCACTGATTTAGAGGTATTTTGAGCGCTAGCCCCCGTTGATATTGCGTAAGCAGCTATAAATAGCGTAGCAATCAGGGCGCGAGGGAGAATTTTTGAGAATGTCATTGCAATATCGGAGTGGGGCCAGGGCGCAAAGTTCCAGAGATCAGGGCAGGCGACTATTTTCCGCTATCGGCATCGTCAAACAAAGAAGCCTGCTCAAACACCGCTGGCAGCTTTTTGGGGGCTTTGATGCGCAACTGCTTGTTCACGTTCTCCCGGCCAAACACCACCTCGATGTCGGCCACCGCCACGCCAAACAGCGGCGCCAAAAACCGCACCATGTGGTCGGTCGCCTTGCCGGCAATGGGCGCGGCCGTGACGCTGATCTTGAGTTGCGTGCCCTTGGGCTTGCCAATGGCGTCTTTGCTGGAACTGGGCTTGCCCAGAATGTTGACCACCAGCACATCGCCCTCCCAGACAAAGAATGAATCGCCGGTGGCGTTTTTAATTTGGCCGCGGCTCATGGGTTGGTCCGCTGTGGCTGTAGGGTGGCTTTGCGATGGGCCTTCAGGGATAGTTTTAGCATGGTCTGACAATGATAGTGGCCAAAGCCATCCGGGAGGAAGTGCGCCAGCAACCGGTCAGTTGCGTGATGACATGGCTAGAGGTTGACAACTCGCAACACACCTTCGACCCCGCCAAATATGCTGAGCACCTGTCGCCTATTTCAACTACTGACGCCTCCACCATGAGCAAACTAAATATATTTGAGCCACGCGTGTTTGAAACCATCCGGTCGATCCGTCCAATGGCAAAGCCGAACTAGAGCGACGACATGTACGACTTAGTCATCGTCGGTTCGGGGCCTGCGGGCATCTCGCTTGCCCATGCCGCAAAGCAGCGAGGGTTGACGTACGTCGTGCTGGAGCGCGCGAATTTTGCGCAAACCATTCGCGACTATCCAATTGAGAGCAAGACGCACTCGCCGCCGGCCGACCTGGAACTGATCTGGGGTGAGATGAGCAGCCCAGCCCCCTTGCCTACGCGCGAAGAGACCCTCGCACACTACGAGTGGTTTGCCTTCGAAAAGCAACGCCTCAATATTCGTACAGGTGAGTGTGTCGAGCTCTTGGAACGCCGCCATCAAAATTTTGTAGTCCGGACGAGCTCTGCAAATTACAAAGCAAGAAAAGTAATTCTGGCAACCGGCGGATTCGGTGTGCCTCGGCGTTTAAATGTGCCGGGCGAATCCGCTGCGCGCGTGTCGTACCAATTTACCGATCGGCGCCCCTTTGCGGGGAAGGATGTGCTGGTCGTTGGCGGCGGCAATTCGGCAGCCGAAGCCGCACTGCAATTGCACGAGGGCGGCGCAAAGGTTGTGTTGTCGATGCGTCGTGCGCCATTTGCCCCACCTGGCGGCGAACCAGACCCGAGCGCGACCATTAAAGATTGGAACGTTCGTGCGCTGGAAGCGTTGGCTGCCAAGGGCCAGTTGCGCATTCTCTTTTCTTCCACGGTGCAGGAAATCACAGACGATGCTGCGATCATCAAGATAGAGGGTTCCGGTGAGCTTGAAAGCGTAAAGTGCAACTGCGTTTTCGCGTTATTAGGGGCCAGCCCTGATGTGTCACTTCTTCGGAAAATCGGTGCCGAGATCGCGATGGACGGGCGTCCGGTGTATAGCTGCCAGACCTATGAGACGACCGTACAGGGCTTGCATGTAGCCGGGCATATGACACGCGAACTGCACATCGCCCACGCCGTGTTGATGGCCCCACGCATCATCCGCGCCATCATCGGTGATGATCCGCCAAAATGCTTGAACCGCTATCTGCATGACCGTTGCAATCGGACTTTGAGAAAGATTCGGGAAAAGAGCCCACTTTTCAAACGGCTGGTCGCAAAATCCGCGCTCTTTCGCAGGACGATGCAATCGCTACTGAACTTCCTGCAATTCAGTACTTTCATCGGTTCGATCGATCGCTTTTGCGCTCCATTTCCTATGAGGATTCCCGCCTGTGGGTCACTAAGCCGAACACTTGAGCGATGCCTCTGCGTTCGGGCTGAAGTTGGCGTGCGCATCGCCGATCCGATCCGGGTTCTGCGAAATCAAGAACAGGTTCCCTGAGTAAGTAACTTAGGTGAACACCTGATCGCAGAGGTCAATGCACAACAGCCGTGCGTGAATACATCAAGTCGGGCGCTGATCTTGCCCCAGGTTTCATGGATTCCATAGCGTAGGTCTTACAGTTATCGGCTGAACAATCCCGCAGGTTTTTTTCATAAGTTGGCCTGGAATGTATGATGGATCACGCTTTTCACATGACGCCAGTCGGCGTCATTTTTGATTCAGAGCTGGCCATATAAATAAGGATCACTATGAAATTCATTTCGCGTACGTTGACGGGGATCGCCTGTGCGGTCAGTTTGGGCCTCGGTGGTTTGGCTGTTGCGGCCGAAAAGGTGAATATCGCGGTTGTGACCGGCCCGACTTTCGTGCACACCATCGCCGCCCAGAAGTTCAAGGAGGAGCTCGACAAAGCCCTGCCCGGCAAGTACGACGTGATCGTTCACCACTCCGCTGCGCTGGGCAGCGAGACGCAGGCGCTGCAGCAACTCCAGTTGGGCACGGTTCAGATGAGTGTTTGCACCACCGGCCCGATCGAAGCCTTTGTGCCAGAGATCAAAGCGCTGGAGATGCCTTTCCTGTTCAGCTCCTACGAAGCGTCTGACAAGGTGCTGGACGGCGCCATTGGCCAGAGCTTGCTCAAGCGCTTCGACAAGGCCGGGCTGGTCGGCATGCATTTTCTGGACAACGGCTTTCGCAATGTCACCAATTCAAAGCGTGCGGTCAATGGCCCTGACGATCTCAAAGGCATGAAGATCCGGACCATGGAGTCGCCCACGCACTTGGCTATCTGGCGCGCCATTGGCGCCAACCCGACGCCGATGGCCTGGCCCATCACCACGCAACTGCAGCAAGGCGTGCTCGACGGTCAGGAAAATCCGATCTCTGTGATTTCGGCCGGCAAACTGAACGAAGCCGGCCAGAAATACCTCTCGATTACCCGCCACGTGTATTCCGCGCTGGTGTTCGTGGGCAGCAAGCCTTTCATGGACAAGCTGCCCGCCGCCGATCGCAAGGCGTTCATGGATGCCGCTCAGGTGGCCTCTGCGACCGGCCGGCGTTATGTGCGCGACAACGAAGCCAGTCAGCTGGCCGCACTGAAGGCTGCGGGTATGCAAGTGGTTGAAAACCCAGACCTGGCCGCCTTCCGCGCCAAGACCGAGTCGGTCTACGCGTCCTTGAGTGGCGACACCAAGAAAATCGTCGAAGACATTCGCAAGACTGCCAAGTAATCGTCATGTGACCGAGTCGGCGTGGCACATGCTTGCCACGCCGATTTTTTTTGTTGGGAGAATTCATGAGTTTTAACCATCGCTTGCTGTCCATCAGCGATTGGGTCAATAGCCGGGTCGAGCAGTTGTTGCTGGTGTGCGGTGTCGCCATTTCGTTGATTTTGTTTGTTCAGGTACTGGCGCGCTACCTCGGCGAGTCGCTCAGTTGGTCCGAAGAAATCGGGCGCTACCTGTTGGTGGCCACCACCTTTCTAGGTGCCACGGTGGCCTACAAACGGGCGCATTTTATCGGGCTGGCTGGTTTTGGTGCGCGCTTTGGACTGCTGGTGGAGCAACTGATCGTGCGGGGCTTGCAGGTGCTTAATCTGGGTTGTTTTGGTCTGATCACCTGGTACGGCGTGATCTACACCGTAAATTCCTGGGAGCAAACCTCGACGGCGGTGCAAATGCCGATGTCGCTGCCGATCTCTGTCGTGCCGCTGTCCGGGGCCATCTTTTTGCTGCACATTCTGGCCGACATGACCAAGACCAAGCAGGTCGCACCATGATCATCGTTCTGTTGTTCGCCCTGATGTTTTTGCTGATGACGCTGGGGCTGCCGATTGCGCTCGCCATCGGTTTGCCTGCCATTGGCCTGATCGTCACACCCGGTGTTTTCCCTGACACCATCACGCTGGCCGCGCTCGGGCAGACCGTGGTGCAGCAGTTGTTTTCCGGGGTCGATTCGTTTGATTTGCTGGCGGTGCCACTGTTCATGATTGCCGGGGCCATCATGGAAGTCGGCGGTATCTCACGGCGCCTGATCGACTTCTGCGACAGCCTGGTGGGCTGGGCTCCCGGCGGGTTGGCAGCGGCGGCCATCGTGGCGTCGATGATCATTGCCGGCATTTCCGGTTCAGCGGCTGCAGACACCGCTGCGATTGGCGGTGTGGTGATTCCGGCCATGATTCGCCAGGGTTATCCGCCCGCCTTTGCCGCCGCTGTCGTGGCGGCTGGAGGCTCAATCGGAATCATCATTCCGCCCTCGATCCCGATGGTTATTTTTGGTTTCATGACCAACATCTCGACCTCGCAACTTTTTGCCGGGGGCATGCTGGTGGGCGTGTTGATGGGGTTGTCCTTTTTGACCATCGCGGTCTGGATCTCCTGGCGCAAGGGCTACGGCGTGCGCCGCCCCTTTACCTGGGCGCAGGTGGCGCTGACCGGCAAGGCTGCGTTCTGGTCGATGGGCGCGCCGGTGGTGGTGCTCGGCGGCATTCTGACCGGCATCGTGACCGTGACCGAAGCGGCTGCGCTGGCGGTTTTTTACGCGCTGCTGGTGGGGACTTTGGTCAACCGCGAACTGGCCTGGAAGGATTTGCCCGGCCTCATCGTGCGCTCGCAAGTGGCGGCGGGGGGTATTTTGTTCATCATCGCCATGGCCAAGATCTTTGGCTGGCTGCTGGCCATGCAGCAAGGCGCGCGTCTGCTGGACGTTTTTGTCAACTCGCTCTCCTTGCCGCCAACCGGCTTGTTGCTGCTGGTCATGGCGCTGTTGCTGGTGGTGGGCTGCGTCATGGAAACCACGGCGGCCTTGCTGCTGCTGGTGCCGGTGCTGGCGCTGCTGACGCCGCAAATGCAGGTTGATCCGGTTCAGTTTGGCGTGTTGGTGGTGACCAATCTGGCCATCGGCATGCTGACGCCGCCCGTGGGTATTTGCCTGTTTGTGAGTTGCGGCATCGCCGGGGTGTCGCTGGGCAAAGTGTCCCGCGCCGTGATGCCGCTGGTGATCGTGGCGATGATTGATTTGATGATTGCCGCCCTGTGGCCGCCACTCACCCTGTGGCTGCCCACCCTGTTCTACCGTTAACCTTGAGCCGCGCCGCGTGAGCATCCTCCTGACCACCCTCAACGCCAAGTACATCCACGCCTCTTTGGGCTTGCGTTACTTGCTGGCGAACATGGGCGACTTGAAAGCGCAGACCACCTTGTGCGAGTTCACCATCGCCCGCAAGGCGCAAGACGTGGTCGATGAATTGCTGGCGGTTTTGGGCGCGCCGACGCCGGGCGCGGTGCAGATCATTGGCTTTGGTGTGTACATCTGGAATGTCACGCCCACGGCTGAGGTGCTGCGCCTGCTTAAAGCGCAGCGCCCCGACATCAAGCTGGTGCTGGGCGGCCCGGAGGTGAGCCACGAACTCGAAGAGCAAGCCATCGTGCGGCTGGCCGACCATGTCATTACCGGTTGGGGCGATGTGAGTTTTCCCAAGCTGTGCCGCGCGCTCTTGCACGGGCCGCAACCGCTGATGAAAATTATCGCCGGCGAGCAGCCGCCACTCGACCAGCTCACGCTGCCCTATGCCGAGTACACCGATGCCGATCTGGCGCACCGCCTGCTGTATGTGGAGGCGTCGCGCGGTTGTCCGTTCAAGTGCGAGTTTTGCCTGAGTTCGCTCGACAAGACGGCTTGGGCGTTCGACCTCGACGCTTTTCTGGCCGAGATGGATGGGCTGTACCAGCGCGGTGCGCGCAATTTCAAGTTTGTGGACCGCACGTTCAACCTCAAGATCGACGCCTCGGTGCGCATCCTGCAGTTTTTTCTGGACCGGATGACGCCGGATTTGTTCGTGCATTTTGAAGTCGTGCCCGACCAGTTGCCGGACCGTCTGAAAGCCATGATTGCGCAGTTTCCACCGGGGGTCCTGCAGTTTGAAGTGGGGGTGCAGAGCTTTAACGTTGAGGTACAGCAACGAATCTCGCGCAAGCAGGACAACGATAAAACCGCGCTGAACTTACGCTGGCTGGTGCAGGAGTCGAACGCGCATTTGCACACTGATTTGCTGTTTGGCCTGCCGGGTGAATCGATGGAAAGTTTTGCAGCGGGCTTTGACCGTCTGCACGCCTTGCACCCGCACGAGATTCAGTTGGGCATTTTGAAACGTCTGCGCGGCACGCCGATTGCCCGTCACACGGTGGAATACGGCATGGTTTACGACCCTGAACCGCCCTACACCGTGCGCCAAACCGGGGCCGTGGACGCAGACACGATGCAGCGCTTCACCCGCTTTTCACGCTACTGGGATCTGGTCGCCAACTCAGGGCGCTTCACGCAAACGCTGAACTTGTTGCTGGGCGAGGGCACTGAGGCTTGCGCCGATGAGCCTGCCGGTGCGGGCATGACCTCAATCAAAGCGGTGCTTCACTCGCCGTTTTATGCGTTCATGGGTTTTGCCGATTGGCTCTGGTCAAGCACCGCCAAAACCAGTGGCCTGACGCCCGAGCTGCTGGTCGATGCCTTGTTTGACTACCTCTGCACTCAGCGCGCCTTGCCGACCACCGGCGTGCAGGCCGTGTTGCTGGACGACTACCTGGCCAGCGGCGCCCGCGCCAGTCCACGCGCCCTCAAAGGGCTGCTGCCCAAACAGGAGGCCCCACCCAGTCAGGCCGCCAAAACGCTGGCGCAACGCCAGGAACGTCATTTGGCAGGTCGACAAACGGTGGACTGAACCGGTTTCTTATACTTGCCGTCTTGTTCCCGTTCTGCCACAGGCCACTGCGTTCCCATATGGCGGGCATGACGGATGAATAACATTTTTCACCTCCTATTAGAAAAACCACCATGTCCAACTTGCCTGCTTGCCCTCAATGCACTCTTGAAAACACCTATCCCGATGGCGAAAATTTTGTCTGCCCTGACTGCGGCCACGAGTGGCCCGCCACCGCTGCCGCTGACGAGAGCGAAGAAACGGGCGGCGTCATCAAGGACTCCAACGGCAACCTGCTGGCCGATGGCGATTCGGTCATTTTGATCAAGGACCTGAAGGTCAAAGGCTCGTCCACCGTGCTGAAAAAAGGCACCAAGGTCAAGAGCATCCGCTTGGTGGACGGCGACCACGAAGTCGATTGCAAGATGGACGGTGGCAGTTTCATGCTGAAGGCCGAGTTTTTGAAGAAGGCGTAATTCCATTCCCCTATCAATCCGACATGTTGCTGCTTCGCCCTGCCGTACGTCCGTACAGTCTGCGGCTTCGCGTTTTAAGATAGGCCCATGACTACCAAATCAAGATTCTGGGCCGACCTCTCTGCGCTGGACTTCGCGCGCTTCATTGACGAGGGTGAAGCGGCGCACACCATCGCCGTGCTGCCGGTGGCTGCCACCGAGCAACATGGCCCGCACTTGCCGCTGAGCGTGGACACCGTGCTGGTCGATGGCGTGGTGGCGGCCAGTTTGGGCCACCTGCCGACCGATTTAAAGGTTTTGTTTCTGCCCACACAAGCCGTCGGCTTGAGTCCCGAGCACGCCCGATTCCCCGGCACGCTCACGCTCAAAGCCGAGACGGTGATTCGCCTGTGGACCGATATCGGCGAGTCGGTGGCAGCGGCGGGCGTCAAAAAGCTGGTGCTGTTCAATGCCCATGGCGGCAATGTGAGCGTGATGGACCTCGTTGCGCGTGATTTGCGGGCGCGCTTGGGGCTGCTGGTCTACAGCGTGAGTTGGTTCAACCTGCCGCTGCACGCTGAAAACGGCGAGGACATCAACGCCCTTTTTAGCGCCGAAGAACACCGCTTTGGCATTCACGCTGGCGACATCGAAACCTCGATGATGCTGGCGCTGCGGCCCTCACAAGTTGACATGGCGCTGGCCAAAGACTTCCATTCCACGTCCCAGGACCGGGCGCAGCAGTTTGAGATTCTGGGCAATGGCAAAAGCGCCAAACTCGGCTGGCAAATGCAGGACTACCACCCGGCCGGTGCCGTTGGCAACGCGGCGGCCGCTACCGCCGACAAAGGCCGGGCCGTGGTCGAGGCGGCGGGCCGTTCACTGGCCCAATTGCTGATGGAGATTGACCAGTTGCCCCTTAGCACGCTGGTCGACTGGCCCGATCTGACGGCTTGAACTTGGCCTCCTATGACTTGTTTGCCCTGGGCGCTGCCGCCTGCTGGGCGCTGGGCAGCGTGTTGTCGGTGTCACCGGCGCGCCATTTGGGGGCTTTTGCGTTCACCCGCTGGCGCATGTTGCTGGTGGCGATCATGTTGTGGGCGGTCACGCTCGCCGTCGGCAGCTGGCACTCGCTGGTGCCCGCGTCGTGGGGCGTGCTGGCTCTGAGTGGTTTGATCGGGATTTTCGTCGGCGACACCGCCTTGTTTGCCGCCATGAACCGGCTCGGGCCGCGCCGCGCCAGCGTGTTGTTTGCCACCCATGCGGTGTTCAGCGCGATGTTGGGCATCTGGCTGTTGGGTGAGCGCATCAGCCCGCAAGCGGCGTGGGGCGCCGGTCTGGTGATGGTCGGCGTCATGACAGCGATTTTGCTGGGGCGGCACCGCGAAGAAAACCACGCCTGGGAGTCCGATCGGGGCAGCGTCGGTGCCGGCGTGGCGCTGGGCTTGCTGGCGGCCTTGTGCCAGGCGGTAGGCTCCTTGATCGTGAAACCGGTGATGAGTCTGGACGTTGACCCGGTGGCCGCCTCGGCGGTGCGTGTGACGGTGGCCTGCGGCGTGCATTTTGTATTGCTGGTGCTGGGCTTCAAGGCGGCGAGTGCGCAACAGGCCCCTAACTTGCGGGTGCTGGCGCAAACCGCGCTGAACGGATTCATCGCCATGGGCGTGGGCATGACGCTGATTCTGCTGGCCCTTAAAAACGGCGATGTCGGCATGGTCGCCATTTTGTCGTCGGTGTCGCCCGTGTTGGTGTTGCCTCTGTTGTGGTGGCGACTGGGGCGGGCACCGGCGGTGGGAGCCTGGTTGGGCGCAGCGTTGACGGTGGTCGGCACGGCGCTGATCTTGTTGCGCTAAAGACGGCGCAAGCTCACGGTCTCTTGGCGTGTTATTTATATAAAATAGCCCTCTAGCCCAGGCGAAGCGTGCGCTACCAGCTATAAATAACAGAGCGTTTTAAAGGCGCACCTGGCCCTCGATGCAGGTCACCGAGTCGCCGCCAACCCAGACTTGTCCGCTGGCATCTTGCGAAATATGCACTTGCCCGTTGCGGTTCAGACAGGCGCCTTGAGAAGCGACGTAGCGGCTAGGCAGGTGGCCTTCAGCGATCAACCACTGAGCCAGACTGGCGTTCAGGCTGCCAGTGACCGGGTCTTCTTCGATGCCGTCGGGGGCGGTGAAGGCGCGCACTTCGATGTGCGCAGCCTCAAGCAGGGCTTCTGGCCGGGGTGTTGAGTTGGCCCCGAAAGCCCGCGCCTCGCGGTTCGATCTTGCAATCAAATGGCCGGAGGTTGGCGGGCGCTCCACGCCGACGACGCCGACCATGTGCCCTGTCAATTTGAGCGCTTGGTGGTCGGGTGTCAGTTGTAAAACTGTTTCCGGGCTGTCAAGCAGCAGGCCCAGCCAGACCGGGCCGTTGTTCAGTTGCTGTGCGGCAAGAATCTGGTGCGGTTGAAGTCCGAGCGCTGCGGTCACGGCGGCGAGCAAGGTCGCCTCAGGCGCACGGCGCTGGAGCGATGGCGCGGCAAAGGCCAAGTGGGGGCCTTCGCGGCGAATCCTGATTAAGCCCTTGGCACATTCCTGCACGATCTCTTGGCCGGTTTTGGGGATGCCACCGGCTTGTAGCCAGGCGTGGCAACTGCCCAGCGTCGGGTGACCGGCAAAGGGCAACTCCTCGTTGGGTGTGAAGATGCGCACGCGGTAGTCGGCGCCACCGGCCTGGCCTTCTGGGCTGGGGGGGAGCAAAAAGGTGGTCTCCGACAAGTGGGTCCACTGCGCGAACTGCAGCATGTCCTCGTCAGACAAGCCGGTGCCGTCTAGCACCACCGCCAACGGGTTACCCCGGTACGGCATGGCCGTGAAGACGTCAACTTGTTTGAAAGGACGTGTTTTCATGTCACATGGGCCATCTGGATTGCGCAGGGTGAACCGGATTCACTTGGCCAAGCTGGCCGCGTAGAGTGTGATCGCCTTGGCCAGTGCGGCCACACCTTGGTGGATTTCGGCCACGCTCGGGGTCACAAACGACAGGCGCAGGGTGCGCGGGTCACCATGGTCGGCGTAGAAAGGCGAACCGGGGACAAAAGCGACGTTTTGTTCCACGGCATACGGCAATAAATCGACGGCGCTCATGCCTTTGGGCAGGCGCGCCCACAGGAACATGCCGCCAGCCGGGGTGTTCCAGGTCAGCGTCGAATCAGGGTCGCCCACCGGCATTTCACGGGCCAGCGCATCGAGCATGGCATCGCGCTGCGATTTGTAAAGGGCGCGGATGGTGGGCACATGGCGGTCCAGAAAACCGTCTTTCATGACCTCGGCGATCAGGCGCTGGTTGAAGCCGGGGCTGTGCAGGTCGGCGGCTTGCTTGGCTTGCAGCAGCTTGGGGTAAACCGCTTTGGGCGCCACCACAAACCCCAGACGCAGGCCCGGGGCTAGTACCTTGGAGAACGAGCCCAGGTAGATGCAGCCGTCCGGGTTGCGGGCGGTCAGCGGCGCGGCGGGGGCGTTGTCAAACCACAGGTCACCGTAGGGGTTGTCTTCGATCAGGGGCAGGCCCAGCTCCGTCGCCGCTGCGCTCAGTCGGGCGCGGCCCAGCTCGGTCATGGTGCGCCCGGTCGGATTCTGGAAGTTGGGCAGCACATACATAAAGCGGGCGCCGGCCGCTTTGCTGCGCAGGTCGGCTACGTCCACGCCCTCGGCGTCGTTGTCGATACTGACCACTTCGGGTTCCATCGGCATGAAAGCCATGACCGCCCCGAGGTAGGTGGGGGACTCGACCAGCACCTTGCTGTCGGCGTCGATCAATACTTTGGCGACCAGATCCAGGCCTTGCTGTGAGCCGGTGGTGATCAAAACTTGGGCCGGGTCCACGTTCCACGGCAGCATGGCGGCGACTTGCTCCCGTAAGGGGCCAAAGCCTTCGCTGGCGGCGTATTGCAGGGCGCCGGCCGGGTCATCGCGCAAGACTTTGGCGCAGGCGGCTTCAAATTCGGCGACCGGGAAAGTCTTGGGCGAGGGCAGGCCACCGGCAAAGCTGATGATGCCGGGCTTCTCGGTGACCTTGAGAATTTCGCGGATCACCGAAGGGTTCATCTTGGCGGCACGCCGGGCCAGCAGCCAGGGGGTGGAGGGGCTTGTTGTCATTCGTTATGTCCAATTTCAGGGCCGAAAGATGCCAGCCCCATGTCTAAAACCATCAAAAATCATCTCGAAACAGCGCGTTTCAGTGGGGGTGATTTTGCACTGAACGGCTTGGGTGCGCCGGCCAGATTCTTGCCCAGGAAAACCGTGGCCACCACCGCCAGCGCAAAACCCAGGGTGACCGGGTCAAACGCTTCGCCCAGCAAGGGGATGGATGCCAGAATGGCAATGAAGGGCTGGAGCAGTTGGGTCTGGCTGACCCGCAAGGCGCCGCCCAAGGCCAGGCCCCGGTACCAGGCAAAAAACCCCATCCACATTGAAAATAAACCTACGTAAACCAGACCACCCCACGCCGCAGGTGTGATCGGGTTTTGCGGCCAGGTGAGCAACGCACCCGGCAAGGTGATGGGCAAAGCCATCACGCAAATCCAGCAAATGACCCGCTCGGCCCCTAGTGCGGGCGTGACTTGCGCGCCATACACATAACCCAGCGAGGCCGACAACACGGCGCCCACCAGCAGCAAGTCAGCCCACTCCAGCCCAAAACCATGGCTGTGCTGGTAGGCGCGCAGCAAGGAAAACGCCACCACCAGCAAACTGCCGACCGAGGCGCAAAGCCAAAAGCCAAGCCGGGCGCGCTGGTGCAACACCCAGGCCGCCACGGCGGCGGTGGCCAGCGGCAGCAAGGCGGTGATGACGGCTGCGTGGCTGGAGGTGACGCTGCGCAAAGCGTACCCCAGCAGCAGCGGGTAGCCGATGGCGTTGCCCAGTAGGGCCATGAAAAGTGGTTTGCGCTGCGCCGGGGTTGGCCATTTGGAACGGGTCACGAACAACACGATGAGCGACAAAATACCGGCTAGCGTGGCCCGACCAAAGGTCACAAACCAGGGTGACATCTGTGGCGCCTCGGGCGTGCCGACGGCGAGGCGCGTCATCGGCAGCGTCAAGGCAAAGATCGTCACGCCCAAAACGCCGAGCCAAAGGCCATTGCGAAGGTCGTGGGCGTGGGGCGTGTGTTGTGGGTGCATGGGCTTGACTTTACTGTTGATATCAGCACACTACCAGTACAGATTTAAAAACATTCTCTGGATCTGTATTGCCTGCTTTGGCAGCACAGCTTGGCGTGAAGGAGCCTCCATGTTGGTGAAAACAGCGTCGATTTCCCTGGCCGAACAGTTGGCCGACCGCTTTGGCGAGCGCATCCGCAATCGCCTGCTGGCGCCGGGTGCCCGTCTGCCATCGGTGCGACTGTGCGCGCAGCAGCAGGGCGTGAGCGCCAGTACGGTGGTCGCGGCCTACGACCAGTTGCTGGCGCAGGGTTTGGTGGAGGCCCACCGAAACCGCGGATTTTTTGTAAGAAATAGGGCGCTAGCCCCTGTATCTTCTGCGCAAGCAGCTATTAATTCAGTAGTGAATTCAGAGCTTGATCCGCTCACCCGAGGTGGCTTTCAGCCGCAGCATGTGCCGGTCAATGCCACAGCGCTGATCCGAGGCATGTTCCATGGCAGCAGCGACAAACCCCAGCCCGGCATGGGTGTGTTTCCGCCCGACTGGCTGGAGACCACGTTCATGCCGGCGGCGGTGCGCCGCGTCACCAGTACCCGGGCGCTGCAGTCGATTTCCCTGCAATATGGCGAACCAGCAGGCGACTCTGGATTGCGCCAGGCGCTGTCGCAAAAGCTGGCGGGAATCAATGTGCACGCCTCACCGCAGCAGATCATCACCACCCTCGGGGCCACCCACGCGCTGGACATTGTGAGCCGCACCCTGCTGCGCGCCGGGGATTCTGTGATGGTCGAGGAGCCGGGTTGGGCGATTGAGTTTGCCCGGCTGACCGCCTTGGGCATGCGTATTTTGCCGGTGCCACGCGGGGCCGAGGGGCCCGATCTGGCGCTGATGGCGCGCTACTGCGAACTGCACAGCCCGAAGCTTTTTGTGAGTGTCAGCGTGTTTCACAACCCGACCGGGTACTGCCTGACGCCGGGCAGTGCGCACCGGGTCTTGCAGTTGGCCAGCCAGCACGATTTTCATATTGTTGAAGACGATACCTACAGCCACATTGCGCCCGAACATGCCACCCGACTGTGCGCGTTGGACGGTCTGCAACGCACGATTTATGTCAGCGGCTTTTCCAAAATTCTGGCGCCCGGCTGGCGTGTGGGTTATCTGGCGGCCTCGCTGACGCTGGTGGAGTCGTTGCTGGATACGAAGTTGTTGGCGACCCTGACGACGCCCGCATTGCTCGAAAAAGCCATCGCGTGGTGCATTGATCAAGGCCAGTTGCGCCGCCATGCCGAGCGCATCCGAACCCGGCTGGATCTGGCGCGGGCTCGCAGCGTCAAGCTGGCGCTGGCCGCAGGCTGCACATTTGCCGCGCCGCCAGCGGGTTTGTTTGGCTGGGTAGAGACCGGGGTGGACACCGATGCGCTGGCCCAGCGCATGCTGGATGAGGGCTATTTATTGGCGCCGGGGGCCTTGTTCCATGCCAGCCGGCATCCGAGTACGCTGATGCGCATCAACTTTGCCACCACGCAAGAAGCGACGTTCTGGCAGGTTTTTACAAAAATTCGCGCGGAGATGAGCCCGGTGGCCGTCGCCGACGTCAGACCAGCAACAAGCCTTTTGGCGGGAGGTGTTTGACGTTGGACAGCGTGCGCAGCAGTGCCCGGTTGACCTCTTCGATGTTCATCTCGTGCGCATCGCACAGCACGCGTGTGGCGTGGGTGTGTGGTGACTCCAGTGCGGTGGCGACGTCCAGGTAGGGCACATACGGCCCTGCGTGGCCCAGAATGGCGGACGTTACGCGCTCAGAGAGTTGCAGGCGCGAACAGGCCGCGAGCAAGGGCTCGCCCAGCAGCAAATCTATCTGCGACAACAGGCCGCACATAAAGACCTCGCGACGCAGATCATCGCCATCGCCCGCGTCCATCAGCTGGTCCATCAGGCGCGCCCGTGCCACCATGGCGATACGCACCGGTTGCAAGTTGAGGTCGCTGGTGGCGTGCGGCAGTTGCCCCAGCAGCCAGGCGCGGATCACCGAGAAACCCAGCACCAGCAGGCCTTGGCGCGCGGTTTCAATCTCGGTGCGCAAGCCCAGTCCGGCCGAGTTGGCGTAACGCAAGAAGCGGTAGAAAAGGGTCGGTTCTTCGCTCAGGATTTGTTCGATTTGTTCCACCGAATCATCGGCGTCAATCGCTTCGATCAGTTGGACCACCGCACGGTGTGAAGGTTGGATGCGCTGGTGCCGGTAGCCGTGCAACACGTCTTCCATGGGCCAACCGGCCACAGCCCAGGCGCCTTGTTCGTCCAGGCAATGCTCGGCCAGCACCCAACTGGCAACTGATTCGTAAATGTGCCCTGCCACCACCGGGCTGGTGACGCGACTAGGCAGCGTGGCCTCCGCTCCGTTGTGTTTGCGCAGCGAGACCCGAAGACCGGCCAGCGCTTCCTCGGGGGTCAGGCTCACCATCTGGCGTAAAAAGCAAGGCGCCAGTTCCGGGCTGGGGTGCGCGCCGGGCTCGCCGCGCCAGACCAGCCGCAAGCCACGGCGATGGGCCTGGTGCACGCGCGCCACCATAGCCTTATCGCGCAGGTGGGACTCATTGACCTCAATCCAGGGGCAGGTCGCCGGTGCGTGGTCCAGGATGTCGCCCAGCAACCTGGCGGACTGGATGGAGAGCAACAGGGTAGGTGCCTGCTCGGACCACAACTCGTCGATGGCCGCCAGAAAATGCTGCGAGTCCACCGGTGTGGTGTCGTCGATACCGACGAATAACTGCACCCCGCGCAGTTGTCGCAAGGGGCCCCACAGTAGTTGATAGCCGAAGGAAACGCTGCCAAGAACGGTGTGGCTCATGGTGTCTTAACTGATGTAGTTGAAGAGGGATAGTTTCTGGATTTGACCGTAGGACTGCAAGGCCGTCTGGTAACCGGTTTGCGCTTTCTGGAAGTCAGAGATGCCTTTGACCATGTCGAGGTCTTCAACGCGGGATTTGTCGGTGGTCAACTGCAGCGTGCGTTTGTCTTGTGCGCTGTTAATGTTGTCAGCACGGTTCAACCATTCGCCGGCTTGGCCTCTGGCGGCCTGGATATTGCTCATGCTGGCGTCAATTTGGGTGAGTGCCAACGAAACAGTCTGGCTCACACTGCTGCTGGTCGCTGCGGTTTTGAGACCTGAAATCGCAGTATCCAATATCTCGAAGACATTTTTTTGAGTACTGTTGCTGAGTTGAACAACATCCCCATTGGCAGGTGCGCCGTTGGCGACAAACGACATGCCGTCAAATTGGATGGCTGAGCCTGCAACATAGGGTTGGGCTACTGGTGCAGGTACTCCAATATGAGTGGGATCGATTGTGTCGTCAAAAACCTGGTAGGTTGTCGTACCTGCCGCCACGCTGAAATTCACACTGTAGCTGTGGCCCGTCAGCGCTGCCGGTGATACCACTTGCCCGGCATCAGTCGACAAAGTGCCTTTGTTGCTAGTTGTAGGCGTGACGTCAAAAGTGCCGTTGCCGGAACGCACGTTCATCCAGACGGCCTGACCGTCCATCGCCCCGGGTACGGCAACATCGGTGCTGCTCCGCTGGCCTGCGATGCCGTTGAAACTCACGGTGCCCGCTGTGTCCGTGAAGGGGGTACTGTCGCTGCCCAGTCCGCCAAACAGGGGGACACCGTTGGCGTCAGGACGGTTTGCCAAACTGAACAACTGGTCCCGCAGACTTTGCATTTCCTGGGCCTTGGAAGCTCGGTCGCTCACATTGAGCCCCCCATTGCCAGCACTGACAACGAGTTCACGAATGCTTTGCATCAAGTTGGTGGCGTCTCCCAGTGTGGATTCAGCCAAACTGATGGCGCTGCTCTGGGCGCCCAGCGCACGTTGTTCGGTCGCGACCCGCGCCAGGCGCGTTGCAGCGCGTTCAGCTTGTGCAGCACCGGTCGGGTCGTCGCTGGCCCGGTTGATGTTTTTTCCAGACGTTAACTTTCCCTGTTGGGTCGATAAGTCTGATTGGCGCGTGTAGATGTTTTGCAACGCGTTGTCGTAGGTGTTGGCTGAGCCCAGTCGCATGATTTACTCCTCTTGGGGTCGCTCTAAAACTAACGGGCCACAGTCTGCATCAGGGTGTCAAAAACACTTTGAGCAATCTGCAACATTTTGGCGGAGGCCTGATAGGCCTGTTGGTACTGCAGCAGTTTGGCGGCCTCTTCGTCAAGATTGACGCCCGCCACACTGGCGCGGTCCTTTTCAATACTGGTCGCAATGGACTCGGAGACAGCGGCCGTCGATGTGGCACTTTGAACCCGGACGCCGATGTCGGACATGATGTTGGCGAAGCCATCGGTCAATACGGCACCTTCAAACATGACCACATCGCGCAAAGCCATCATGGCTTCAGCATTGCCAGCGTTCAGTTTTAGATTGGTGTTGGCTTGAACTTTACCCGTGCCACCCACATCGACTTTGTCACCCACAACGGGCGTTCCGTTGAGTTCGAGTGACCAGCCAGGGGTCGTTGTTGGTGCATAAACAATCGCCTGACCGGGAATGTATGTATTTCCGGCGGACACGGTGGTGGATGTCGTGGAATCCACCAGGTCATAGGTGGTAGCACTGGTGAATGTCAGGGTGTATTTGTCGCTGTTTTTATCGGCAATGGTGAGGGCCGATAGGCTCGAGACAACCAGGGTGCCCTTGTTGCTTATGTAGGTGCTGGCCGCCACCGGACTTGACATGGCGAGTTCAGTGGGCGAAGTTAAGGCCGTTTTAAGGTTGGATGCAACAGCACTGAAGGGTGTAATCAGAAAACGGTCACCCCCAGCCAGTGTGCCAGCGCTGATAGCAATATTTAACCCGTCGATCTGCAGTGGAGGGACGCTTGTGAAAGCGGTCACCTTGCCGTCCGACAGGCGTGTGATGCTGCCCGCATTCGCACTGGAAAAACTGACTTCATAGTTTGAGGCGACCATTGCCGTCGAGCCTGATGTGGGCGTGGTTTGAACCGTCACCTTCAAGGTCGCCGTGCCTGTGTTGGTCGGTGAGGCAAGTCCGTCGGGTAGCGCGCCAAGACTGAACAGGTCTTTGCCTGTGTTGCCGTTCAAATCAACCCCGAGTTTGTGCTGGTCGTTGACCGCCGTACCAATGGCCAAAGCCATGCGTCCGAGCAAGTTCCGGGCGTCGACCAAATCTGTATTCTGAAATTTCAGCAGTCCTGATACCTGGCCGCCACCCAGCATCGACTCTTCCACAACGATGGATGCCCCGCCGCGCTGGAGGGTAAGTTTGGTTTTTGAGGGGTCGGAAAAAGCATCCTTCCCCACGCCAAGCGTCGATGCCGAGGCCCCTATCACCAGTGGCTGACTACCGGCTAAAAAAATACTAACCGAACCGTCGTCGGCAGGAATACTGGTGGTTTGAACGTATTGGTTCAAGTTCTTGATAAGCTGATCGCGCTGGTCCAGCAAGTCATTGGGCGTTTGGCCAGATCCCTGAGCTCGCGAGATTTGCTCATTGACCTTGGCGATTTGTCCGGCCAGATTGTTAATGGCTGTGACGCCCTCTTTCAATTGGCTGGTGACGCCATAGGCGATCTCATCCAGGCTGTTTGAGGCCGTCCGAAAACGTGAGGCCAGATCGTCGGCGCTGGTGAGTGCTACTGTGCGAGCGCTGAGGTCGGTGGGGGCGCTTGCAACGTCTGAAAATGAGTTGAGCATGTCACTCACTGCGGCACCCAGTCCGTTCGCGCCACCCTGGAAAACATTTTCAAGCTGGGTGAGTTGTTGTAACCGTGTGGTGTCCGAAGCCGCAGTTGAACTGGAGAGCGCGGCTTGGCGCGTCAGGAATTCATTGTGGTTGCGTTGGATGGTCTGGACGTCAACGCCTTTTCCTATGTAGCCGCTGCCAGTGTTCTGACCCTGTGCAGTTTGCAGCACCACCGACTGGCGCGAGTAGCCGGGCGTGTTGACATTGGCAATGTTGTTGCCTGCTGTTTGCAGCGCCACCTGATTGGCCTGCAGGGCGCGGGTGCCAATGTTGAGAATGCCGCTCATATGCTTTGCGCCACAACTTGCGAGCGTTGCAGGCGCTGCGCGACTTGAATGGCCTGCCCGAGTTTGGCACCGTAATTAGGATCGGTGGCATAGCCGGCTTTTTGCAGGCTGGTTGCAAACGCCTGGCCTGAGCCGGTCTGCTGACTGGCCTGAGCGTAGCGTGGCGATTTGGTGATGAGTCGGGCGTAGTCGCGGAATGACTCTTCATACGAGCTATAAGCGCGGAACTTGGCCACGGTTTTTTTGGCATCGCCATTGACGTACTCGGTGGTGCTCACTTCCGCCACCTTGCCGGTCCAGCCCGCTCCGGCCTTGATGCCAAAGAGGTTGTAGGAGGGCGCGCCACCTTTCGTCTTGATCTCGTGTTTGCCCCAGCCGGTTTCATGACCGGCCTGGCCGACCATGTAGCTGGCCGGGATGCCGCTGGTTTTTTCCACATTGATGGCCGCTGCCGTGTGCTGTTGCACAAAATTGCTCTGACTGAGGGTGGGTGCTTTTTTCGGGCTGGCACTGTTGGCGCCATAAGCCGCCAGTGCCGACGCTTTGCCGAGGGCGCTGGTGGTCGTTGATTTTTTGGCAGAATCCACGCCACTGGGTTCCGTGCCACCCATCTGGCGAGTCAATTGGGCGGCAATCAAATCCGACAGACCGCCAGGCTTGCCAGACATCTGCACGGCAAACTGCTGGTCCAGCAGGTCCGTACCGAGGTCGCTACCGGGGTTGTCCGTCAGGCCGGATTTCATGGTGGCCTCGCGCATGCTCTTGATGAGTTCGCGCATGAACAGCGACTCAAATTGCTTGGCCGTTTCCTTGATGGCTTCGGGCGTTTTTTGCCCGGCCTGCAACTTCAGGTTGTTGAGGGTGCGCGCATCCGCGGCGAGCGAATCGGAGGCGGATGAGATTTGTCCGTAGC
>SESB01000590.1_pt1 | contig 25955 bp, 22 predicted proteins | sample 3171441 | NCBI WGS metagenome assembly SESB01 (sample SAMN06051867, study PRJNA518727) | freshwater metagenome | biome: subpolar coniferous forest; feature: holomictic lake; material: water; isolation source: holomictic Lake 227, 6 m depth | place: Canada: near Kenora, Ontario | collected... | reverse complement strand
CAGCACGAGAACACGATTTTCCAAAACTTTGCGGATATCCGGTTTTTTCATGACTTAGTTGATATAAACATTTAAATGTCGTGGATTCTGATTCCCGTATTTCGGAAATTCCGGCTTTAGTGTCGCGCAAAGTTCGCTAAGATCGCAAAGAAAAAAGTACGACATGATGACTTAGTTTTTCTGTTGGTTGTATATCCCTGCAATTTCGCGGGCAATCAGCACGCCATTGACAGAGGCTTGCATCAATCCCCGCGTAATTCCCGCTCCGTCGCCTCCAAAATATAGATTTTTGACGGATGGGCTTTGGAAGGTCTTATCCACTTTGACGATGTTGGAATAGAATTTGACTTCAACTCCGTAAAGCAGTGTTTCATCACTTGCCAGACCTGGACTTACCTTATCCAGGGATTTAATCATCTCGATGATGTCGAAAAGTATCCGGTGGGGGAGTACCAGACTCAGATCTCCGGGAACGGCATCCTTCAATGTCGGAATGATGTTGTTTCTGTAAAGTCTGTCTGATGTGGTACGTCTGCCCCGGATGAGATCGCCAAAACGCTGAACCATGATCTTATTCCGGGTGAGCATGTTGGCAAGTCGTGCAATGTGACGTCCGTATTCAATGGGGGCATTAAAAGGTTCTGTAAATTTTTGAGAGACCAATAGTGCGAAATTGGTGTTGTCGCTTTTCAGGTCTTTGTAACTGTGACCGTTGACCACGGCCAGATTGTTGTCGTAATATTCGGAGGAGACAAAACCACCTGGATTCGAGCAAAAAGTACGCACTTTGTCGTCGAAAGTACGGGTATAATGGATTAGTTTGGCTTCATAGAAGTTATCGTTGATCTCCTGCATCACCTCATTCCGGCATTCGAGTCTAACCCCGATATCCACAATTCCTACTTCAGTCGGTATTGCCTGGATGGCGCATTGTTTCATGAGCCAGTCTGAACCATCCCTGCCAATGGTGAGCACTACAAATTCACCCAGGAAAGTAGTAGTTGCGGTTTTTACCCCCTTTACCTTTTGATTTTCAATTATAAATTCTGTTGCAGGCGAATTAAAACGTACTTCAACCCCACTGCTTTTGATGTGTTCAAAAAGTGAACGGTATAGTTCCTGTGTTTTTTCGGTTCCAAGATGTCTGACCGGACATTGCACCAGTTTCAGGTTTGCTTCGATTGCTTTTCTTCCGATTTCGCGCATGGCCGGAGTTTCAGTCAGGCCATGAATATCATTGTCTGCCCCGAACTGAAGGTAGATGTCATCGGTATAACGGATCATTTTGATGGTTTCTTCCACCCCGATATAGTCGGTCAAAGTACCGCCTACTTCATGGGAAAGCGAAAGTTTCCCGTCAGAAAAAGCTCCTGCACCGGCCCACCCTGTTGTTATCGAGCATGGTTTGCAGTTCACACAGGTTCCTCCGTTGGTATGTTTCGGGCATTTTCGCTTGTATATGTCTCTGCCTTTTTCAAGCATCAGGATACTTAAATCCTTTCTTTCCCTGACGAGTTCGTAAGCAGTGAAAATCCCTGCAGGGCCTGCACCTACTATGATAACATCATATATTTTTTCCATGAATGCAATTTATACAATTTCTTCAGCCAGACTAATGTTTATCAGACGGATGAACAACCCGGCAAAGGTATGAATTTCTTTGCTGAGATATTAATCTCACTTCGCATCAAGTCCTGCAGCAGTTGATTAGTATATTATTTTTATTAATTTTCGAAGCTTTTTTAAAAGTGAAATCTTTTCAGGCTAAACTAGATTACTCAAACAAAGGAAATATGGCAAATACTATTTTGAACAGGAGAAATTTTTTGTTTTTAGGTGCAACAGCCACTGCAGGATTTACGACACAGGCACTTCAAGCCTTACCTTCCAAAAAGAAGAAGGAAAAGAAGCAAAAAAATATTACCTACCGCACCCTGGGCAAGACCGGGATTGAGGTTCCTATTGTCAGCATGGGTGTGATGCGGGCAGACAACCCCAATATTCTGAAGGCCGCTTATGAACTGGGAATCAGGCATTTTGATACTGCCAACGGTTACCAGGATGGCCGGAATGAAGAGATGGTAGGGCAGTATTTCAAAGATATTCCAAGGGATAAAGTGATCATTTCGACCAAGATACATCCTCCCAAAGAGGGTCTTTCTACGGAACAGTTTCTTGAAAAATTTGATCAGAGTCTGAAAAGGCTGCAAATGAGTTATGTTGATATTTTGTATCTTCATGCAGCCAGCGACCGAACCTACCTCATGGATCCAAGGTACACCGAGGCATTGCGAAGGGCAAAAGAAAGCGGGAAAGCCAGATTTATTGGTTGTTCCACCCACACCAACATGACGGATGTAATCAATGCCGCTGTAGAAAGCAAACTTTATGACATCGTACTCACATCGTATAATTTCCGCATGAAAGATGATGCAGAAATGCAAAAAGCGTTGCAACGTGCCAACGATGCCGGTCTGGGGATATTGGGTATGAAAAATATGGCCGGAGGCTTTCTCGATAAAGACAAGAAAAAGCCTGTCAATTGCAAGGCCGCATTGAAGTGGGCTTTGTCCAATCCCTTGATTCATACATGCATTCCGGGGTTAACGAATTTTGAGATGCTGAAGGAGAACTGGGAGGTAGCCCAAAACCATGATCTAGATGATAAGGAAATTGGCGATTTACAATTGGCCATGAATGAACCCGGCCTTTATTGCCATGGCTGTCTGAGTTGCTCGGGACAATGTCCAAAGAATCTTCCGATTCCTGATCTGATGCGCTCTTACATGTACAATTACGGATATTCCTATCCTGCAAAGGCCCAAACGACGGTTGCGAAGTTGAATCTGTCGGAAAATCCATGCGAGTCATGTCCGGGATGTTCAGTGAACTGTCCCAATGGATTTGACATCAGGGAGCGAATTACAGATATTGCACGCATTAAGTTGGTTCCGGCAAACTTCCTGGTTTAAACACAGAAGGAAGCACGGAAGGACCTTGGGAACTTCGCGGTTACGGTTATGTTTTTACCCTTGCCACGATGTAAACCTTAGATGGAATACTCAATTAAGTATATATCGATCAGATGAAAAAATTGCTTTTGATAAGTTTGCTGTTTGTTACTTTTTGTGCCAGGTCGCAGGAGGTTGTCTTCCCGAAGATTCCCGGGTGGAATACAGATGGTAAAGTGCTGAATTTTAATCAGGAAAATTTGTACGAGCACATTGATGGTGCTTCCGAATTTTACCTCAGCTACGGATTTGAGATGCTGCAGGTTGCGAGTTGGAGCAACAACGGTGCGGAGTTAACCATCGAGGTATATGATCATGCAGATCCGCTCCGTGCCTATGGAATATACAGCATTGAGAAATCGGCCAAGGCTGCGACCCTGCCGGTTGGTCTTGAAGGATACGGTGATGCCTCCACTTTTAATTTTGTGGCAGGCAAGTTCTATGTGAAGATGAATGGCACAGAGCTTGAAAAAATACCCGGTTTTTCACTTAAATCCATTGCCGAAGAATTCTCCAAAACACTGTGTTTAAAACCTGAATATCCAAAGACGGTCGGGATGTTCCCAAAGGAAAATCAGATACCGAATACCTGCCAGTATATTCCTTCTGAATTTATGGGACTGGGATTTTTGGGCTCAGCCTTGCGCGCAAAATACAGTTTAGGTGGTGAGGAGGTTTCTTTTTTCATCGTTGAAAGAGCTGATCGCGGGGAAGTGGAACAAATCATTACCAAATATGCATCCTACGCTGATGCCAAAATCAAGAAACCGGCAGAAGGAGATTTTTTGTTCAAGGATCCTTTCAATGGCATGGTGTGTCTTCGGTGGAAAGGCAACTACCTTATTGGAGCTTCCGGTTTTACAGACAAGAAAAAAGTTATTGTGGTGCTTGATCAGGTTTCAGCCAAATTGTAATATTTGGCAGGTCATTTTTATCTGATCGATACTTAAGGAAGCTGATTGGTTTGCGGATGCAGGAAGTCCAGAAGCTAATTTTGTAGTGTCCTGGTTTCCGTTTTTCACTGTTTCCTCTATCTTTGCCAGCAGGTTCAATGGAAAAGATACTCCTGGAGGAGCCAACAATTACGGATCCCAATATTGTATTTTTATGCAAAACAAAGATTTAACGAATGGCTTTGGTTCTCTCAAAGCCATTTTTTTCGATATGGACGGGGTGATTTACGATTCAATGGGAAATCATTCCATCGCCTGGAGCAAGGCATTCGGGTTTCTTGGTTGGGATTTTCCTCTTGAGAAGGTTTATATGAATGAAGGGCGGACGGGTTCTTCTACGATTCATTTATTGTATCAGGAAAGTCTGGGTCGTCAGGCATCGGAAGAAGAGATCGGTCAGATCTACGGGAAAAAGACTGAATTTTTTGATGCATTGCCTAAGCCTCAACCGATGAAAGGAATTTCGAAGCTGATGGAGCGGGTGAAGAATACAGGGATAGAGATTTGGGTTGTGACTGGTTCAGGGCAGGAGCTTTTGCTGGATGAATTGTGCGCAGATTTTTTCGGTTTGATTCTGAAAGGGAATATCATCTCCGGAAAGGATGTAAAAAACTGCAAACCACATCCCGAACCTTATCTGACAGCTTTGGCCAGATCGGGATATACGGCCGGACAGGTTTTGGTCATTGAAAATGCACCGTTGGGTGTAAAGGCGGCAAAGGATGCGGGTATTTACACCATTGGCGTCAATACCGGGATTCTTGCCGATGAAATCTTATGGAATTCGGGAGCAGATGTGGTCTTGAAAGAGCTGTCTCAGGTAGAGCAGTTGATTTTTGACTGTGAGTGAAAAATACCAAAAATAGATGATTGCCTGAATCGAACCTAAATACGACATGTACTTGGTTCAATTCAGGCAATCATCTTTTAGTCCTCCATTAAAGCAATCCAGTCGTTTTCTATTTTAATTCTTCAAGCATCGCCTTGATATTCCTGTGAATGGTAGGGGCAGTTTCGGGTCCCAGAGAATTGACTTCCCCGTAAGGGCCGCTATCTCTTCCATAAGTGAAAGGTGCCTTTTCGTCCCACTGGCTTTTGGGAACAATGTATCCGATTTCATCGTTGGCAAGTCCCAACATGAATTTATATTTGCCCGGCATAAGATCCCTGATGGCCGGAACCTCCACAGGGGCAATGGCATAATCCTGACCTACAGGCGTTTCAACCCCGCCATTTAGAATTTCGGGATACAATTCTCCCGGAATTGTAACAAAGGATATCGGTCCGATTTTTACCACAGATAGTTCCGATTTCATGTTCATCCATCCGGTCATGCCTCTTTTCATCAAACCAGTAGCGGCTGCCAGTTTGAACATGGTGTTTTTGAGTGGAATGGGCAGTGTTCTGGCAATAATTGAGATCGAAGCCGAGTCGATGATCTCCTCCGGTTGATCCATGGCAATAAGAGCTAAATTGGCCAGTTGTTTCCCTTGTGCTGCTGCTTTTTCGAATGTCGGAGCTTTGAATTCTTCTCCGGAGAACGGATCTTTGATGGTAAGCCGGGGATGTGTGGTCATCAGTCCACCCACGCAAGCGTTTGCATAAATTGCAACTCCGCCGACACCTGGTTTCATCAGGCTGTCTTTGTTGTATACCCCCTTCTCGATTCCTTCACGCACGTAATGCGGAAAATCGGAAGAGACCAGCAAATTGTCACTCCAGAGTGTTTCAGGATGGTCACCCCATGAAATTAAGGTTCCCAGTGTTTTGTTGGTTTCCTTGTCGAGTACCTGGATGATTCGAAGACCAGAATCAAATACATCAGGTTTTCTGGTATCGATCACCAAAGGCACTGCTCCTGTCAAATCCTGAGAAACAGAAAGACGTGCAGGCCTTAAATTTTTCGCTGCCGCATCGATTGCTTTGGCCGCCTGTGATTTGACATATTCCATGTGAGCCGGATTAACGCCTGTACTGAACGGACTCTTTCCCCAGAGGCCCAGCAGGTCAGGTCCTTCGTGGGTATGGGTGGAAGAAACGATGGCATAGGTGATTCCAGATTCTTTGGAGATTTTGCCTCTCAGATCGATCACATCGTTGTTCATGAAGCCGATGGCATCGAGGACCACAATGGCCAGACGGGTTTTGCCGTCGTCAATGACCATGGCTCTGGCCCAAACATCATCATGAATGCCGTTAGCCGGCCTGTTGTTTCCAAAACCTGCTATCCAAACCGGATCAAATTTGCCGTTTCCATTGCCGTCAGTAAACGTTTCGCCCGGATCCATTTCTGCATTTTTATTTTTATCGTCCCAGCGGTCCGGAACTGCCGGAGTTATGGGCAAAGCACAAAATCCTGCAGAAAGTTGTGAGGACGGATTGTTCAGGATTGTCAGATCCACTTTGTATTCAGGGTGTTTGTCCCTAAGGTTGTTTCCAAGCCAGATGAACAATGCAATAATTAATAGCAGCAAGATCAAGCCTAAATACTTGAAAAACTTCTTCATGTTAATTGTTTTTAGTGATTTGATATTCGCTTCAAAGATAATCATCACATTGTTTAAGTGATTCATTTTCTACTTTGACCATAAAATTTTGATTTGTGAACTATCACATTGTAAATTTTGATACTTTTAATGTACTAAACTATTTTCCATGCTCACTGACTCAACGATCTGGAATGATTTCAGGAACGGTAAGGGTTATGCACTTTCATATATCTACGGCAGCCAGATAGAACACTTGTACAGGTACGGGAGAAAATTCTCCAAGGATGAGGGTCTGATTCAAGATACCATCCAGGAGGTTTTTTTCCATCTTATCAGGAATCGTGCTACTCTGGGTGAGACGAACAACATCCGGTTTTATTTGATGTCGGCATTCAAACACAGGATTTTCAGAAGTATAAAAAATGGAAAGCATTTTGATGCAATGGATGAGGAGGGCTATTCCTCAGCATTGTCTATTACCTATTCCTATGAAGACGAATTGATCAGCAAAGAGATTGACGGGCAAAGAGTTGAGGCGATCAGAAATGTTTTGGGGAAAATCTCTCCCAAACAACGGGAAATTCTATATTACCGGTATACCTGTGATTACAGTTACGAGGAGATCTGTACCTTGATGTCCATCAAGTATGATTCGGCCAGGAAGATGGTTTTCAGAGCATTAACATCCATTCGGGAGCATTTGGATCATGCAGAAATTATTTTTCTTTTCATGATCTCCAAAAAATCATAAAAATCTGTCCACAAAAATTGCCCTGATGTCTTTTGTAGAAAAGACCAATACTCAATTTGTGGAAAAAAAATACCTTGATTATACGACTGAGGAAATGATGGATGACCGTAATTTTCTCATCTGGCTGAATCGTCAGTCAGAGAATCATGAATGGGATCAACTTGTACGTGATCATCCTCAATTTGCAAAGAAAGTCAATCAGGCCAGAGAGATGATTTTGCTATTGTCCGAGAACGAAGGGCATATTTCGCAAGATGATGTGAATTCTATTTGGGACAATATTTCCCAGTTTGAACAATCCTTCCAATCCCGGCGAGGAATTATAAGTTCTCTTCCTCTCCTAAAATATGCTGCTGCCCTGGTGCTTTTACTGGCAACCTCCATGCTGGGATATTGGAAGTTGAAACAGCCAGACGCGTTTCATTTGTATGCTTTTCAAAGCAGAATCCCCTCTCAGCAATCACGGTTGATCCTGTCGTCGGGAGAGGAAATTGATTTAAAAAAGAACGAATCTACGATCAAAGTCAGTGCCCAGAACAATGCTATCCGAATCAACAATGACAGTCTGATCAGACTTTCGAATAGTCCTGTAGATATTGAGAAAATTTCAATGAACCAGGTTGTTGTTCCTTTCGGAAAGAAATCAATTGTTGAACTGGCAGATGGTACCAAAGTTTGGTTGAATGCTGGAAGCAAGATGGCTTTTCCCGACAGGTTTACAGGATCAAAACGGGAAGTATTTCTGGAAGGAGAAGCCTATTTCAATGTTTCACCCGATAAGGAGAAGCCATTTTTTGTCAAAACAAAAGAGATTGTTATTGGGGTTCTGGGTACGAAGTTTAACGTGTCAGCCTACGAATCAGACAAGGATGTGATGACTGTATTGGTGGAAGGCAGGATTTCTATGAGAGAAAATAAGCAGATCAGTCTTTTTTCGAAAGAGATTATTTTGAATGGACATCAGCGCGCCCAGTTCAACAAATCAGATCTGACAACCAAAGTTGAAACCGAAGATCATCCTGAGATTTATACTGCCTGGACAGAAGGCTGGTTTCCTTTCTACAAGGAACCTTTGAGCAATGTTTTCAAAAAAGTGGAACGTTATTACAATGTTCAGTTTGAGTACAACGAACTTTTTCCTTCGGGAGATTTGATCAGTGGAAAACTGGATTTGAAAGAATCAATCGAAGAGGTGATGAAAGTGCTGGCGGATGTTGCCAAAATATCCTACAAAATAGACCAGGAGAAAATATCTATCGAGCTAATTAAAGAAATGCCTATGAGGAAATGATCAAAAAAGTTAGCCGGCGAGTCTGCCAACCCACCGGCTTTTGTTACAGTTCACCTAAATTGTTAAACGTTAACAGTACAAATCTATGAAAAAAAATCAAGTTCATCAGTGTGCCCTACAGGAGGGCATGACCAAAATCTTGCTGAGAATGAAAATATTAACCGTTTTTATGCTCATTGCTGTTGCCACTGTTTCTGCAAAAAGCTATTCACAACAAACCAAGCTAAGTTTCAATTTAAATCAGATAACAGTTGCTCAAGTATTTTCGGAGATCGAGAAAAACAGTGAGTTCATTTTACTATACAACGAAAAGACCCTTGATCTCAATCGAAGTGTATCGGTCAATGTTGAAAACGAAGGGATCGAAAATATTTTGAGCCAATTGTTTGCTGACACGAAAAACCGGTTCAAAATATACGATCGTCAAATTGTGATTCTGGAGGCAGACGGCTCAGTCCCCAGCGGGATTAGTCCGGACGTTCCACAGCCTCAGCGAAAAGAGATTAAAGGGAAAATAACGGATGATACCAACCTTCCTCTGCCCGGGGTTTCCATCGTAATCAAGGGGACAACCATTGGTGTCACCACTGATGTCAATGGTGAGTATACCCTGAAAGTTCCTCTGGATGCAAAGACCATGGTGGTCTCTTTTGTAGGAATGCAGACCCAGGAGGCGGATATCAGCCAAAAATCTGTGATCAACATATCTCTTGCTGCAATTTCAGTGGGTGTTAGTGATGTTGTGGTTACTGCGCTGGGTTTAAAAAGGGAGAAAAAGGCGCTTGGATATTCTGTTGGTGAAGTGAAGGGTGAGCGACTCACCGAGACACCGCAGGTCAACGTATTGACAGGTCTGCAGGGTAAAGTTCCGGGAGTAAGAATATCCCAGATGAACGGAAATGTAGGAGCATCAGTCAACATCATCATCAGGGGTGCCAAATCTTTGAGTAATGACAATCAGCCTTTGTTTGTCATCGATGGAGTTCCGGTTTCCAACACTGCTACCAATTTGTACAACGGTGCCGATATGGGTAATGCGATCTCCGACCTGAACCCGGATGATGTGGAGAGCATATCCGTTCTGAAGGGAGCCAGTGCGGCAGCATTGTACGGTTCCAGAGCCGGGAACGGAGTGATTCTTATCACCACCCGTTCGGGGGTAAAAGGGAAAAAAGGAGTTGGTGTTTCTGTCAATTCATCCATTGTATTTGATGTTCTCACGGATGTTTATCCCTACCAAACCAGATTCGGAAGCGGAAAAGCCGGTGCACATATCCTTGAGCAGGCCGAAAATGAATCATGGGGTTCTCAGTTGGATGTAGGCGAGAAATGGGTCTTATGGAATAGCAATGGAGCAGCGGTGCCGCTTGTTTCCTATTCCAACCGAATCCAGGATTTTATGAGGACAGGATACACCCTGACCAACAACGTTGCCGTTGATGGCAACAACAAGAATGGTTACTTCAGGTTATCTGTCGGCGACATGCGGAACCTGGGAATGATTCCCAATACCAATTTGACAAGGAGTACCATCAACCTGAACGCACAATATAAGTTAGCTGATAATCTATCTGTTACGGCGAATTTTAACTGGAATGAAACCGGTTCTGACAACCGGCCGAATGTAACAGGTGATGACCGGAATGACGTGGTAAGAAGCCTTTACGAAAAGGGAGCCCAGGTGAATATCAAGGATCTTGTAAGTTACTGGACACCAGGGATGGAAGGCATACAGCAACTTGTCAACGCATCTAAACAGAACAATGCCTATTTCGTGGCCAACGAAAATACCAACTCTTTCATGAGAGACAGGTTGATCACGAAAGTTCAGTTTGACTGGAACATTACCAAAGATCTGAGCCTGATGGGTAGGTACTCAAGAGATGCCTACACAGAGGGAAGAGAAGGTAAAAGGGCCTTTAGTACGACAACCAATACCGTAGGATATTTCAATGTTTATGATTTTTACAACAAAGAGAGCAACCTGGAAGTAAACCTGTCGTATAAAAAGAAGTTCAACAAAGATTGGAATTTCAGCGGCTTTTTGGCAGCGAACAACAGATATGTTTATGGTCGAGCCATAAGCAATACTGCCGCTTCGCTGGTTATTCCGCAGTTGTACACTATTTCGAACGGTGTGCCCGGCACCATCTCCTATGCCAACAACTGGTACAAAAAAGCCGTTTACAGTGCGTATGGAATGGCCTCCCTGGATTACAAGGGATATGCTTACCTGGATTTGACAGGTCGCAATGACTGGTCGAGTACATTACCTGTTGAAAACAGATCCTATTTCTATCCGTCTGCTTCATTAAGTTTGATTTTTTCTGAGATGTTTAAGATGCCGGAATGGTTTACCTATGCCAAATTAAGAGCCGGTAGCGCTCAATTGGGAAATGATACCGGACCTTACAATCTGGACCCTTCCTTTTCCATCGGGCCCGACTGGGGCACAGCAAAAATGATGTTCATGGGAGGTAATCTGACCAACAATTTGCTCAAACCCGAAAGATCAACTTCCAACGAAATTGGTACAGATTTGAAATTCCTGAAAAACAGATTGGGACTGGAAGCCACCTATTATGTTGTTCAGAACAAGAATCAGATTCTCAACATATCCTTGCCTATCGAATCAGGCGCTTCCTCTAAATCCATCAATTCAGGGAACATTGAGAGTCGGGGCTGGGAAATCAGTCTGACCTCTACGCCCTTAGTTACAAAGGACTTTAAATGGGACATGAATATCAGTTTTACGAAAAACAAAACCCGTTTGGTCGAACTGGCAGAAGGTCTGACCAACATTGATTTCTATTCCATTGAGGGGGGGAACGGTGTAATCCGTACCAAAGTGGGGGAATACCTGGGAGATATCTGGGAGAAACCCATTTTGCGGGTAACCGATAAAACATCACCCTATTACAACTATCCGATTATCGCTTCGACCGGTAAATATCAAATGGATCAGGATCCGTCACACATGATCAAGATAGGTAACTCCAATCAGGATTTTATTCTTGGCATTCAGCCGACCTTTACCTACAAGGCATTTTCGCTTTATGCCAATATCGAATGGAATCAGGGTGGGCAATTTTATTCCAATTCATGGATGTTCATGCAAAACAATGGTGTCAATGAAAGCTCTTTCAGTGGTGCTACCTACAACAAAAGCACCAGTATTGTCGATCAGATCAAGGCCAATCCGGATGCTTTCTTTGGAAATTGGGTAGGTGGACGTCTTCCCGAATTGGGAGGTTTTGCCTGGCCAAATCCAGTACCTGTTACCAGATATGCCGATGCCAGTTTTAATCCCGGAGTGAGAGAGGTCGTAACTGCAGGTGTTAAATCCTACGTCGAGAATTTAGGTGCACCGGCAACAACTGTCTGGCTTGATCCTTTCAATGCCAACCAGGCATCTAACAGAGCCATTGTTGACAGAGCCATTTATAGCTCAACCTACGTTAAATTAAGAGAAGTAACGCTTACTTACCATCTTCCCAAAAAATGGATGCAGAAAATCAATATCCAGAATTCATCTGTTTCCCTGGTTGCTTCCAACATGTTTGAATGGACAGAGGCGGGTATTCATATTGATCCGGAGAGGGCTTACCGAAATACGGGCAGCAGCTGGATACAGGGAGCTGAATACTACAACATGATGCCCTGGACAGGTTCATTGGGATTTAAGTTAAACTTTGATTTTTAAAAGGAGATTTGCCATGAAAGCTATAAAAATAATGACAGTTGTTGCGTTGGCATTGTTGTTTCAGTTGACATCCTGTATGGATCTTACTGAATTAAATGTTAATCCGAACAGTCCCACCAATGTTTCCTCCAATTATATCCTGACCTATGTTTTAACCAATACTGCCAAGACCTACAAATCAATTGGAGATCATAAAACAGGAGTTGCGGGAGCATTGCAGTACAACCAAATGGGAACCAATGATGGGATGCCTGAAGTGAACCAGTACCTTTGGTCCAGTGGATCATGGGCGGGTTACTATGATATCTTAAGAAATGTGGAGATCATTCACGAGAAATCAATTACGGAAAAGAATAAATTTTTTGAGGCGATCTCATTGACCCTGAGGGCTTTTCTCTTTGGCACACTTACTGATCTTTTCGGCGATGTTCCTTATTCCGAAAGTCTTCAGGCTACAGATGGAACCTACTTTGTAAAATATGATGATCAGAAGGAAATTTACAAAGGAATTCTGACAGATCTTAAAAATGCAGAGGCTATTCTTGGAGATGCATCCATTGCCAATCACAAGATTTCTCCAAGCGCTGATGTAATGTATGGAGGAGATCCGGTCAAATGGAGGAAGTTTGTCAATTCTCTTCGTTTAAGGTATTCCATGAGGTTACTCAGTAAGAAAGCGGACATGAGTGCCATTGGAGTTGATGTGGTATCGGAATTCAATTCGGCTTCCGCCCAGGCTTTTACCTCCAATGGGGACAATGCAGTCGTGAATTACCTGGGAACAACCGCCAATAATTCTGCCAAAGGAGGATTGCTCAATACGTCCAACCCTGAATACCAGACAAAGCCGTGTAAAACCCTTGTGGATAAGCTCAAAGCCTACAATGACCCAAGGTTGCACAGATGGGTAATTCCTGTTCAGAGCAAATGGGACTATGTAGCCACGGTATCATCCGACATCACGGTTAAGAATTGGTTTGGTGAGACTTTTACAGTAAAAATACTGCCTACTACGAATACCGCGCTTGACACCTCCTTGTATGTCGGACTACCTGCAAATATTGCTCTTTTTGATGCACAATCCTACAACAAAGGAGCTGGTCCGGCATTTGCACAACCGGAAAGAAGTCCGTATATCTCCTACCTTCATTCCAGATTCAGAGCCAACAGTGATACCTATCTGAAAATGGATTTAATGATGTACAGCGAAGTCGAATTTTTACTGGCAGAAGCTGCACTGGCAGGAGGTTTTTCTGCTTCTGATCCTGAGACACATTATAAAAATGCCATCATTGCCTCATTCAACAGATGGGGAGTTACCGATGGATCCAACGGATTTAGTTTTGCCAGTTACTATGCAAATCCGAAAGTCAGTTATTCTGCGGCATCCAACAAGCTGGAGAGGATCATGGATCAGAAATGGATCTCTTCGTTTTTGACGGTTGAATCCTGGTTCGATTTTCGTCGCACGGGTTATCCCGTTCTGGTCACAGGACCGGTTACACAGTATGGAGCTGCTATGCCATTGCGCTTCATGTATCCGGTTCCTAGTCAGGATCCAAAATATCTGGTGAATTACAATGCTGCCGTCACCAAACTAGAATCAACCAGTTTTGTGCCGACCGGTCAGAGCAAAGACCACACCTATTCTAAAACATGGTTGCTGCAGGGTACGGGTAAACCCTATTAAAACCAAAGTATCACGTTTTTTAGTTAATTGTTAATTGACAGGGTCGCTTTTCTTGTAAAAGCGGCCTTTGTTTTGACCATTTAACTGATTTCCTGTTTTGGGTAATCCGTTAAGGTTGATTGCCGACAACAATAGAAAGGAATAGTTTTGGCTTCTCATGGGTCGAAAATATTTTTTTTGATGGTGTAACAAAAATGGCATTGTTGCGTCTAATTCTGTAGCGTAGATTTTTACAAGACAGATTGAACAGAATTAGTTACAAGGCTGCTTCCTTCCCCGGGAGCAGCCTTTGTTGTTAAGGAGAAAAATAAAAGCTATTTTTACGAATCATCAAAAATCAGTAAATAAATATAGCTATGACGAACAGACGAGATTTCTTTAAAACGACTTCCCTGGTAGTTGCCGGAAGTATGATTGGTGCTAATCTTGTATCAGGTGCCATCCCGGCAGCTAAAAAGAAAAAAAAGATAGGACTGCAGCTTTATTCCCTTCGGGATGACATGACCAAAGATGCTGCAGGTACATTGAAAAAAGCTGCAGAAATGGGTTATTATTCCCTTGAGACAGCCTCCTACGGTGAGGGAAAAGTATATGGAATGTTACCCGGAGAATTCAAAAAACGTGTTGAGGATCTTGGCATGAAATTGACAAGTTGCCACCTTGGAGGACCTAATTATACCAAAGAAACACATGCGGCTGCGATGGAGTGGTGGAAAAAGGCCATCGAAGACCATGCAAAAATGGGCATGAAATTTATGATCAAGCCGGGCATGAAATTTCCTGAAAAACTGGACGAATTAAAAGTTCAGATGGATTATTTCAACGCTGTTGGTGATTTAACTACTGCCTCAGGCATGCAGTTCGGTTGGCACAACCATAACCACGAATTCACCAAAATTGAAGACAAGGTAATCTTCGATTTCATGCTTGAAAACACCAATCCAAAAACAGTATGTTTTGAGATGGATGTTTACTGGGTGATGAAAGGCGGATGTTCACCGATTGAATACATGAAAAAATACCCGAAACGTTTCCAATTGTTGCACATCAAGGATGAGAAGGAAATTGGCGAAAGCGGCCAGCTCGATTTCAAATCCATTTTCGAAGAAGGATATTCTATTGGAATCAAAGATTATTATGTAGAGGTGGAGCGTTACAATTTTGAACCTCTAGTGAGCGTACAGAAAAGCTATGACTTTTTGGCCGCCGCTTCCTATGTAAAATGAAAATCACATTCATTTCCCTCGTTATTTTATGGGAAATACTCGCATGCACCTCCTTGCCCTTCTCCGGTTATGCCGGAGAAAGGGGTAAGGAGGTGGTGCTAAAACTTACTCCTGGTACAGATAATCCCAGAAACAGTGAAGGTGATTTCATCACATTGAAGGACGGGAGCATCTTGTTTGTCTATACCCACTATACTGGAATTTCCTCCAGCGATCATGCAACGGCCTATCTGGCCGGAAGATTCTCCCACGACAAAGGAAAATCATGGGACCCGGTGGATCATCTTGTATTGGGGAACGAAGGCAAAATGAACATCATGTCAGTGTCTCTGCTCCGACTAGGCAACGGAGATATTGCCCTCTTTTACCTTCGGAAGAACTCTGTGACGGATTGTATCCCCATGGTTCGGTTCTCGAAGGATGAAGCCCGGACATGGAGTGAACCGATACGCTGTATCAACGACCGAACCGGTTATTTTGTCCTGAACAATCACAGGGTCATTCAGCTAAAAAATGGCAGATTGCTGATGGCTGTTGCGTACCATGGAAATATTTCCGGAGACCGTAAAAACCGGTTGGGAAGTGCCTGGAGTTACTATTCCGATGACAGCGGTATCAACTGGAAACCCGGTAGTGAAGCTGTTAACCCTGACAGTGTTGTCATACAGGAGCCAGGAGTCGTGGAATTGAAAGATGGTCGTATCATGATGTGGATGAGAACCAATGCGGGCGTTCAGTATCAGTCTTTTTCGAATGACGGGGGAGTTAACTGGTGCCCGGCGAACCGAAGTAACATTATTTCTCCGCTATCACCTGCGGCTATTGACCGTATTCCAAAAACCGGAGATTTGTTGCTGGTATGGAACAACAATGACCAATCTGATCCGGCTTCTAAAGGGAAGCGGACTCCGCAGAGTGTGGCTATCTCGAAAGACGATGGAATCACCTGGGAAAAAATACAAAACATAGAATCTGATCCGGATGGCTGGTATTGTTATACAGCTGTTCATTTTTCAGGTTCCAGCCTGCTTCTCGGATATTGTGCGGGAAGTCAGCAAAAAAAAACCTATCTTTCTGAAACGGATATCGTCAGGATTCCGTTATCACGAATTTACAGACCTAAAAGGATAAAATAAGCACCAGTAGCCGGACTTACCTAAAGGACGGTTTTGAATGTTTGGGGAACTCTTCCGGCAAACTGGTCACAGCAAATTAATAAGTACAGAAATGAATAGTTTGCAGCGTACAATGGATTTTCTGGAAGGCGGGACGGTCGACAGGCCTCCGTTCCATCCTATCCTGATGCGTTTTGCCGCAAAATATTGTGGCGTGAACTATCGTGATTTTTGCTTGAATTACCGGGATAAATGTTCAGTGAATCTCAGATGTGCCACTGACTTTGCCTCCGACTGGGTCAATGTAATGTCTGACCCTTATGCTGAGGCCTCCTCATTTGGAACCAGAATCAGTTATCCACTGAATTCCCTGCCAAGAGTTGATGAACTGCTCATCCATGACATCAAAGACCTTGACAAGCTGAAGCCAATCAAAGTTGGAGACCATGTACGACTGCTTTCCCGTATTGAGGAGATCAAATATTATCAAAGCCTGGTTGGTGACACCCAGTTTATCTGTGGTTGGGTGGAAGGTCCCCTGGCATCCTACTGCGACCTGAGGGATGTCTCGGCGGCCTGTCTGGATTTTTATGAACATCCTGACGAACTGCACGTGGCATTGGAAATAGTTACAGAAAGTGCAAAGACCTTTCTGGAAGCACAGATCACGGCCGGTGCTCATTGTATCGGAATAGGAGATGCGGTTTGTTCACTGATTTCACCCGACCTTTACATCCAATATATTTTTCCGCTTGAAAAGGAATTGATTGATCATGCCCATCACCTTGGCGCAAAAGTGAAATTGCACATCTGCGGCAATACGACTGCCATTCTGCCTGAAATGATCCGGACCGGAGCCGACATTGTTGATATTGACCACCTGGTGGAAAGAATGGATGATTTTGTTCCGCTTTTGACTGACCATCAGGTTGTTTCCGGCAACAGTGATCCTGTGTCAGTCGTACAGAACGGGTCAACGGAACAACTGGCGGAAAGCGTGGAGCGCTGTTTTCACCTTACCGGTGGCAGGGGTATCGTTTCGGCAGGTTGCGAAATAACTCCGGAAACGACCATTGAAAGAATGCAGGCCTATTCATTGTTGGCCCAAAGATTGAAACAGATGACCAAACACGGCTAAATTCGACACCATGACGAGAAAATATATCCTGCTGCTGATCTTTTTACTTCCGGTATTGATTCCACTTCTCAGCTTTATTCTTTGGGCTATGAAGGACAACAGACCATTAAAAATCCTGATATATGACATGACGGTACCTTACAAAGAGAGGGATGAGCACAAATCCTTCAGCTGGGTATTGATTCATGAAAAATTTACTTCACCTGATCAGTTGAACCGGCCCGATGTAAATTACAAAGGGTTTTTTCCCCTCAACGACTTCAAATTTATCACCAAGGATTTTCAAAAATTTTCAACGAAAGAGGTATTGCAGGTTGCTGACAGTCTGGACATGGCCTATTATACGGATACCTATGGCGTATATGCCAATGAATGGTACCGGGATACCCTGATTAACGAAAGATCCTCCCGGGTCTACGGCGGACTCAACAACAATGACCTGGTCCTGCTCAAGAGAATGCAGGATTCAAGTAAACTGGTCATTGCGGAGTTCAATTTTTTGGCCAGTCCAACACCTAGATTAATCCGGGTTCAGGCTGAAGAATTGCTGGATATCAAATGGACTGGCTGGGTAGGAAGATATTATGATCCCTTGGATACACTTGTCAACCATGATATTCCCAACTGGGCCAGAAGACTGTACAAAAAACAATATGGCCAACCATGGGACTTTCATAACCCGGGGATACTTTTTGTCAACGAGGATGACCGGATCGTCGTATTGGAGATGAACCGTACTTTGGCTGAAGAGGTTCCCTGGATTTACACTTCACAATACGGCCAGCAGAAGTATGATCTGCCTCAGGAGATTACCTATCCTTATTGGTTCGAAATACTGGAATGCGGAGAGTCGAACCGCGTAGTGTCAAAATACAAGATTTACACCAATCCTCAGGGGAAAAAGATGCTGGCGGACAATGGTATTCCCGATGTATTCCCTTGTGTCATAGAAAACAAAGAGAAGAATTATTACTACTTAGCCGGAGATTTTTGTGATAATCCCATTTATATCGAAAGTGCCAAATTCACCGGCGTTTCTTATTTCCACAAGTTCTTCTATGATAAGTACAATTACATAGACCGCACCCCGTTTTTCTGGCATTTTTTCAGACCCATGATGAGCAATATCCTCGAAGAATACAACTATCAGCTGGAAATGAAGAGAAAATTGGGATTGGGTAAAGTTCCGGGTTCCAACGCAAACTAATATCCTCTTACCTTCATTTTCACTGTATAAACAGATGTTCGGGCGGTAATAAAAAGGATATTTTTCTTTTTGCCTCCGAAACAAAGATTGGAAGGCTGTTCGGGTATCTGGATGCGTGCAATGTTATTTCCCTTGGGATCAAAAACTGAAACGCACTGATTGGTCAGGTATACATTTCCCCGGTTGTCAATCGTCATTCCATCCGATCCCTCCGGTGCGAAAAAGGTTTTGTTGCTTAAAGTTCCGTTTGAATTGATGGTATACTTCCAGATTTTATGGTCGTTGATGTCACTCACATAGAGAGTTTTACCATCCGGTGTGCCGATTAAGCCGTTTGGCTGTTTGAAATCGGCAATCACCCTGATCACATTTCCATCCCGACTCATGTAGTATACTCCCCGGGTATCCTGTACCTCTTTGTGTCCGGCTTCCCAGTAATCACGTTGGTAAAAGGGATCTGAGAAATAGATGCCGCCCTCGGGAGCGATCCACAGGTCGTTGGGGCCATTGAGATGTTTCCCGTTGAAATTTTCTGCCAGAGGCCTGATTTTCTTGTCCATGGAAATGGCAATGACACGGTTGTGCAAATCAGCGCACGAAACCAGTTCTCCATGGCGATTGAAAAAGGTTCCGTTGGATCTTTCGCAGGATTGCATAAAATTGGTAATAGCGCCGTCCTCGCTCCATATTTCAATCTTGTTGTTGGGCTGATCTGTAAAAAAAACGCGGCCATCCGGCGCAGCTGCCGGACCTTCAGTGAACGAATAACCGCCTCCGGCTTTGGTCGCTGTTTCGCCTTTGGCAATCAGTTGTCGGCCTGACTGGTGATTCTTTGAATGGACTGACAAAGAAATCGTAATAATGAGCAGAATGAGAATTGGTTTGATCATGGCAATATGGGAAAACGTAAATTTGGTTTTGGAAGTCCTTCATGCATCCCCAGGGATAGCAGGGACAGTAAAATGATGGTGGTGAGGACTAATCCAAAGAAGAGTTCCCAACGATCTTTTGGAAACTTCGCTTCGGAATGTCTTTCGTTAAAAGGAGATTCATTTTTTCTGATTAGAAACCAGAAAACGATCAGGTTGAGAACATACAAAGGTTGTTCAGACCTGAAATTCCCCATGAATAATCCTGTAATCAGATAACTCCAGATGATGTAGGTTGAAAAAACGGTCAGGAAAAGAGACATCACTTCATTTTTCCCGAACGAGAGTTTACCTTTCAGTTTCAGCCTGACGATGGTGTTCATCAGGGCCAGAATAAGGAGGGTCAGCAAAGAAAGAAACATCGCTTTGGAGGGATCGTTCTGGATGAAACTGCTTTTCATCAGTTCACTTGTGGTAAAGGCATCCTTCCAAACCAGCAAAGGAACTATCAATAAAATAAGTAAAAGCGATAGACTGTTGGAATATTTATTGGATCCCTCCTTATCCGAAGGCCAGGTCGAAGTGAAGACTCCGTAAGCCATTCCTGATCCGCCCCAGAAACCGATGTTGTATTCCATGACATTCCAAAAGTTGAAATGAATTTGCATGAAGTTTCCTGTGATTTGCAGAAAATTGCCAAATGAAAACCCGAATCCGGCACCCAGCATCGCGTAAAAAGCTACCCGAAGAGCCGGATGGTATCCGTTCCGTACCATGTGCCATACCATTGCTGCACCCGCTCCAAAACATATTGCCCATGCCTCCGATCGTGGAGGAGTCATGAGCAACTCGGCTTGTTCAATCAGAAAAAAATATCCGATCAGTCCTCCGGCAGCCATTTCGGCTACCAGTGATGCCCACTTGACTCTGTTTGTTGAGGTTGAATTCAGACTAAGTCCAACCAATCCTCCGCCGATGAGTCCGAAGAGTCCACCAATGACAAAAAGGGAGAGAAATCCATAAGTGGAATTAAGTAAATCTTCTGCGCGGCAATAGCCAACCACCGCTCCATAACTGATCATTCCAGTCGTTCCCCATCCGATGGCCGAACTTGCGATGATGGGAAGCATTTTGTGGTACCAGTCTTTGCGTGCCGCCACCAGAACAAGTGCTGCACCTCCAATGATTCCGGCCATGGCCGCGCCTGGTTCGTGCCCGAACTGACCTCTTATGGCCCATGATGTTCCAAAGGCGATTCCCACCAATAGTATGGAGAGAAAGAGTTGTTTATTCTTCATGGTAATGTGTTAAGTAGTAGTAATTGGATCATCCAAAGCTACAAAAGATTTTGGATTTTGGAATTTTTCACATTCGACACCAAATAATTCAATCGCGCAAAAATGACTGTTTTGTGGATGGTTCAGCAGTCTGTTGGTTGGATCTGCAGAGATTGCTGCCCTTAATTGTGGTCTGCACAATTAAGGTTAAATTTGTCAGAATGATACAACGAGTATGACAACGTTAAAAGCAGATGATTTTATCACGAAGATGAAGGGACAGGTTGTCCTGGATATCAGGACTCCTGCAGAGTTCAATGCAGGTCATCTGCCGGGAGCCATCTCTTTTCCCCTTTTCAGTGATGAGGAGCGGGTCATCGTTGGAACAATTTACAAACAACAAGGGAGAGATACCGCAGTATTGAAAGGGCTTGATCTGGTTGGACCGAAGCTGAAATATTTTGTTTTGCAAGCCAGGAAACTCAAAGGATCGCTTTATCTCTACTGCTGGAGAGGAGGCATGCGGAGCAACAGCATGGCATGGTTGCTGCAAACTGCAGGAAGGGAAGTATTTGTATTGGAAGGAGGTTACAAGGCCTATCGTACCCATTGCAGGGAACTCATCTCCAACGGATTGAAGCTGATCATGCTCAGCGGCCCTACCGGTTCAGGTAAAACTGAAATTCTGCACCAGATGGAAGCATTGGGTCATCAGGTTTTGGATCTGGAAGGTCTGGCCAATCACAGGGGATCCAGTTTTGGCGGAATCGGTCAGCCGGCGCAGCCCGGAACAGAGCAGTTTACTAATTTGATCTTTGAGAAAATCACAGAATTTGATCTTTCCCAACCCATTTGGGTGGAAGGAGAGAGTCAGGCTATCGGGAAAGTCAGTATTCTCAGCGAACTTTTCTCTCAGATGGATCATTGTCCGACCATTCGTATTGATCCCCCCAAAGAGGCGCGCATGGATAGACTGATGCGGGATTATGCAGGTTTTCCAGCCGAAGAGCTACAGATCAGCGTCGAAAAGATCAGCAAACGGCTGGGTGGGAAGGATACACAGGATACCCTGGAGGCACTTTCAGCCGGCGATTACCGAAAGGTGGTGGAGATTACGCTTGCCTATTACGATAAAGCCTACGATTTCAGTATGGCCCGTCGGGAAACCAGAATGATTCCCTTTGTTCCCACTTCCTTTGAGCCGTTGCAGGTGGCAAAGGAAATTAGTGAGTTTTCAATTCCAGAAGGACAAGACCATTCAACTGACGACCTTTCGTGAGCGGTGAAATGCAGGAGGCCATCTGATCAAGGCACAAAGAATTCATACAAAAACGCAACAGGAATTAAATTAAGAATATCATGCAACGAGTAGACGGAAAGGGGTTGCTTTGTCCGCAACCATTGATTTTAACGAGGAAAGCACTGAAGAATTGTCTGCCGGGTGAGACCCTGAAGATCGAATGCGACAATCAGACTGCCTTTCAAAATATCATGACCTACCTGAAGGATCAATCGCTTGCACCGACCGGAACTGAAGCAGGTGGCCTATTTCAGATTGAGGTGATCAATCAGAAAAATGAAAAAGGGGAGGAGTCCGGAACTTTCGGCCTGAAACCGGGAATTTGCTCTTCCTCCTATGTGGTGGTGATCAGCAGCGACAAAATGGGTGAAGGAGATCCGCAACTTGGAGCCATCCTGATGAAAGGGTTCCTGAATGCCTTGCACGAGCAACCGGTTTTTCCGACCCATCTGTTATTTTACAATGCCGGAGTGAAACTGACAACCCGAAATTCCGGCGTGACCGGTGCTTTGCAGGAACTCGAAGCAGAGGGAGTCGAAATTCTGGTGTGCGGAACCTGTATCGATTTTTATCAACTGAAAGATGAACGTGCAGTTGGTACGATTTCAAATATGTTCACCCTTACGGAGATCATGGCCCAAACCGGGCATATCGTCAAACCCTGAACAACAGAGGTTTGAAATGTTTGAAGTGTTAAAGGTAGCCAACCAACCTGGCGCGCGGCCCTTCGACCCCTTCGGCCCCTTCGGCCCCTACGACAAGCTCAGGGACCGGAGTCATTTTAAACAAAATAAACATTTCCATGAACCTCTATTTTGACAATTGTGCGACCAGTTTCCCCAAACCTTCAGCGGTAGCGGAGGCGATGAGCAGGCATTTGAATGAAACGGGTGGAACCTATGGCAGATCTGCTTATCCCCGTATTCTGCACTCAACAAGGCTCGTAGAGGAGTGTCGGGATCAGCTGGCAGCCATGATGGGAACGGCAGATGCAGGTAAAATCATTTTTACGGCCAATGCGACCACTGCTCTGAACCTGATGATCCAGGGAATCTGCAGAAAGGGAGGTCATGTGCTCACCTCGGCCATGGAACATAATGCCGTTGCCAGGCCCCTTGAGCATCTTCGCCAAATGGGACTGATTGAGTGGGAACTGTTGGAGAGTGCTCCTGACGGCAGAATTCTGACGGAGAAAATTGCGGAAAAAATCAGGCCAAACACCATTCTTGTTGCAGTCTGTCACATGAGCAATGTGAACGGGATGGCGCAATCTCCCGGAGAAATCAAGAGATCGATCGGGGATATTCCCTTGTTGGTGGATGCAAGCCAATCGCTGGGACAGCATCCCGTTGAGGTGGATAAATGGGGAATTGATTTCCTGGCATTCACAGGACACAAATCTTTGCTTGGACCTACCGGAACCGGAGGGGCATTTATGCGGTACCCCGAATTGGTGGAGCCACTGCTTTATGGCGGAACAGGGAGCGGATCTGATTCGCTTTCGATGCCCTCCTTCACACCTGACAGGTATGAAGCCGGAACGCCGAACATCACAGGTATTCATGGATTGAATGCAGCACTGAGGAACAGACCGGCACCCCTGCACACAAGGGACGATTTTGAAGCCCTGCTTGGAGAGGTTAAGCGAAACAATAATTACAAGGTGCGTTGTGCCGAAGATTTTTCCAACCAGGGCAAAGTGTTCTCTTTGGTGCATCCATCCATCAGCGGTTCAGAACTTGCCCAACGGTTTTACGAAGCGTATGGGATCGAATGCAGGGCCGGCCTTCATTGCGCACCGCTGGCGCATCGTCACCTGGGTTCATTCCCTACCGGGGATTGCCGTTTTTCTCTTTCACCTTATCATACGCCTGAAGAGTTGAATTATCTTGCCAAAGCCATCCATGATGTCGGAAAATAGGGAAATATTTCTTTTTCAGAATATTCGTCAGGTAATTCTGGCGGAACGCTGGTGTTTGGAAAACAGTCTGGAGGTGAAGGTAATTCCTGTGCCAAGGCCTTATTCAACTGAATGCGGGATGTGCCTGGAAACCACCATGACCGAAGGAGATCAATTGGCTATTTTTGTGCAGGAGCAAGGGTTGATTGTGAGAAGGATTTCAGGATTCAGTCATACCTGATGAAGCAGAGGGCCGGGGCTTGCCGGTTGGGTGCAAAAAAGAAGCCACCCTTTCAGGCGGCTTCTTTTCTGGTCAATTGGTGAACTCAGCGGATTAATCTTAAACTTATATGAGCTTCCAATAAATACTGTCTTTTCAAGACTCCGAAACCATTTCCGGTTGCTTCCTTGAGCTTCATTTATTGGACTGAACCATCCCGATCATTTCGGTGTACCCATTGTACTCACAAAAATTATTGAGGAAAGCATCTCCCTCCATGCCTCCTAAAGTCCGGATCCTGTTCCAGTCACTGCATGCCCCGGCCTTATCACCCATCTGATATTTGCAAATACCCCTGGTTGCCAGCAGATTTTTATTGTTGGGGACATAACGTAAAGCCTTGTTGTAAAAATACAATGCATTTTTGCTGTCCTTCTTGTAAAAAAACTGCTTGTTACCTAAGGCAAGATATTCTTTTGCCTCATGGATGAATCGTTTATCCGGATTTAATTCCCCCAGGGCAAATCCGATGGAAACTTCTTTTACCCTGGACACAGGTTTCCCGTTCTCAAAGGCCGGCCTCCACATACCGCTGGTAGACCTCAGTACCCTGATAACTTCGCTGTCGATTTCCGGAGATACACTGTTGATGATCGTCAGATCAGTCACTTCGCCTTCGGATGTTACAGTGAATTGCGCTACTTCAGTACCTTCCTGAATCCACTGCAAAGAGTTTTCCGGATATTCAATGTGTTGCAAGAGATAATTTTTCAGGTAGCCATTCCCATTGTTCTGGAAATTGACCTTGAATTCAGGTGCTGTGATCACTGATTCCGGAAGACTATTCTTCACATTTTGTCCGGTTGCAATGCTTGAACTGATCACTATGAACAGTACAAGAATGATTTTTCCTTTCATGACGTGAATTATTAAATGTTTGTGCAACTGATAATCTGATCATCTGGATCAACTGCCAGGACACTTATCCCTTCAGCAATTCAGGATAGTAACAGGCAATCAGTTCAAGGTGATCCACTGTAGCAGTTGTTTCGCTTGCAATCACCTTTTGGTGATAATACCCTAATCTGTTGAGGTTGTCAAGACAAGTGGCAAATCCACCGGCCATAAGGTCATTGTCAAGTTTCTTAATGCCAAAATAAACACCGTTGCATTCGTATTGAACAGGAGCCTGTTTTGTCAGCACATAGTATTTTTTGCATTTTTGTTGCTTGTCCAGCACAACCATAACCTTCAGGTCTGATTTTTCATAGGTGATCATAAACTGATCCAATTCTTTGCCTTTGATCATCATATGATCATCCAATTTTTCAATCGTATAATTTCCAAAAGCAGAATTTGATGATCCTTTTGCAACAATTTTGTTGGCCATGGTAAACATAGAAACCATCAGGATCAAAGCGGAGGTTAAAACAAACTTTTTCATGGTAATTAATTTTTATGCGTTGTTAATAATAATGTTCGGGTCAAAGATATATCACGGGGAAGGGGGGGGTAAACATTATCAATGTAACAGGCGCAGCGAGGGGCAAATGAAATGCATTGTACGGAAAGCAGGGTTTTCACAGTTGTTTCTGTCGTTGGTACCCCGAAACAGACGGATCACAGGATGCAACACGACATAGACCCTTAGATTTGAGCAAAAATGAACTTATTCCCGGCAGGAAAAAGTGGGAAAGGCGGTACTCTTTGTCCTTTCAGAACCTGGTTTGACAGGATTTTCCCGCTCAATAATGCGGGAAATAACAACACAAAAAGAGATGGATTATTCCTGCAACTGTCGTATCGCCTGAAAGG
>SESB01000589.1_pt1 | contig 25981 bp, 42 predicted proteins | sample 3171441 | NCBI WGS metagenome assembly SESB01 (sample SAMN06051867, study PRJNA518727) | freshwater metagenome | biome: subpolar coniferous forest; feature: holomictic lake; material: water; isolation source: holomictic Lake 227, 6 m depth | place: Canada: near Kenora, Ontario | collected... | reverse complement strand
ACTAGCTTGCCAGTCTTTTCATCACGTGCTGTAGACATTTCCCAACCTTGGAACTTAGAATGATACTCCTCAGTGATAAGACCTTTGGCCATATCTAGGATGTCTGTACGAATTTCGTAACCGTTTTTGTTGAATTTTACTTCTGGTAGTTTTGGAGTTTCGAAAGTCATATTACGCTACCTTTGTGGCTTTTTTAGCCGCTTCGTTAGCATTCTTGTAAAATGCTTCTGCAATGCTTAATGTAGTTGTAACTTGTCCCTTGGCAAATGCTGATTGTGCATCTACTAGTTTGATAAGTTCTGCTTTGAATTTTGCGTCTGTAACGAACGTCTCTACAAACTGCTTTTTTGCGCCTTGAATAGCGTCGATGGTTGAATCAAATGAAAACATGGTAAATCTCCTTGTGTGTATGTTTCTGTGTATGACAGCAACTTTGCTGTCGATGTATTTATTATATAGATATAAAATTGGTATGTAAACTGATCTGGCTATATTACTTAAATGACCAAGGTAATATTGATCTCTTGTTCATATAGTCAAACATTGCTAAATTACTAGAATACTGTTCGGTAACGTAGGTAGATACGTCTGGACGATCTAGTTCTAAATCTGCCATTGTTTCTCCGTATTCTGTATGAATATGGATACCGTTCTTAAGGCATAAGTGTTTGATTACAGAGTTACTGCTCAAGCAAACCATACAGCCTTTAAGGATACCGTGGGTGCGGCAATACTGGATACAGCGTTTCATCAGCTTGCTACCTAGCCCTTGCCCTTGATATTCTTTGAATACTGAAAATGCTAGTTCCATACCGTCGCGGGTGGCAATATGTCCTACAGCAACAATATCTAAATCTTTGTTCTCAATACAAAATAGTATGTGATGGATAGTATCTTTTTCAATACCATCGCATAGATGATCGATAACCTCATCACTAACGCGATGTCCAAATCGTAAGAGTTTGCTATCCTTATCTAGAGCTTTAAGATGAGTTCTATACTTTGGATACTCTTGGATTAGGAGTCGGCGAACTGTGAACATTAGTCTTTATATACGTTTTGAGCTTCTTTAATCTTACCGTTATACGCTAGGTTAGCCGCATACTTTGCTTCACCTATTGCAACAAGAAAATTCCATATGCTGTTTAATATGCTTTTCATTATAGTCCCCTTGCCCAAACAAATTCTTGTGTGATGCGCTCAACATCGGCTGTTGATTTTGGGTCCTTACTTGCAATATATGTTTCTAATTCACTGATAGATTTTGGTGTTAGCCAATTTAATATTTTTTTGAACATTTTGTGTTCTCCTTTAAGTTGGTGAAAACTCATGGTTTTCACTAATACTATTTATTCTAATTATATTACATTTGTGTTGCAAAGCAACATATATTTTTGCCAAAACATTGTGTATAATGATTTAACAGCATAACTAAATATTACAAAGGAAACTTAATAGTGAAACGTCATACTCGTAGCTTACTAGAAGAACTGAACGACATTGCTGTCCAAAAAGATACTGAGGCTGTCATCGAAAGCCGTGCAGTCCATGTGATTAATTCAGCAATCAATCTTCTATCTTTGATCCGTGAAAACTTTGATCCAGAGCTAGCATATGAGCTTGAGCGTAGACTTATTAATTCAATCAAAGGTGCCGATCCAGGCAAATTTACACGTGGCATTCGCAAACTACGTGATTTAAAAGAAACCAAAAACACCCTTCGTATCATCGAAGGCGACGTAAAATCTGACGATTAACTGTAATTTTTACCATCTTGTATAAATAATATTATACAATGTTCCAGAGTGGAGCAAGACATACGAGATTAAGGAGATTATTATGTCAGGTGGAATTTCAAGAGTAAACGGTCACGCAACACCAGGTTGGTTTGTTGGACGTGAACTACAGTGGTTGAAAATCAAACGTTTTGACACAAACAATGGCGGCTTAGATCAAGCGGCTGTTGACCTAGTTGTTGCAATTTTACAACGTCACGCAGAAGTATTTTTCGTAGGCGAGCCACACGTTAGCGATAGCTGGGGCAAGATGATGGTTTTAGTTGCATTGAACACATTCAATGATGGCAATGACACAACAGGTAACATTGAAAACAATCCAAGATCATCAACACTAGAAGCAGATTTACAAGCCGCTAGTTTAGGTGGTGATGGTGTAATGGTTGAATACTGGGCAATTTATGACGGTGATCAGTTCGGTCAGATCTAATTAATTTTAGTATCAAAAAAAGAGCTCATTAGGGCTCTTTTTTTACGACTTGACTAAATACTTTTACCAAATACTCCAGAGGGGAGTATGACATACGAGATTAAGGAGATTATTATGTCAGCAGGAATTACACGTATTCATGGAACAGCACAAGCACAAACACTACACGGTGGATATCAACTACGTTGGTTTGAATTCGCAGGCGACGCAAGCAATGTAGCAGTAGACGGAGTGTTCGAAACAGCAGTTCGCAAAATTGAAACAATCGCTACTGTAGTAGTATTAGGAATCCCTACAGCAGCCGGTTTCATGGTTGGCTTGGACGGCGGTTCAGTAGCAGGTCGTGGCGACAACACAGGTTATGCGGCTGATTCAACAGCTTTAGATCTAAGCGCACTAACTGGTTTCACAGTTACAGAGAAGAAAATCTCTGCAAAGGCTTTTGCTGCAATTTAATTTTTAATTAAATTAGAGACAAGGGAGTTTTTTAACTCCCTTTTCTTTTGACCATAAATACATTATATAGGTACATAATGGAAGTTATAGAAATCAAAACACTTGTTGATATTACTAACACAGAAGTTAGACGTATCAACCAAGGAACCCAACAAGAGCTTGATCAGTTTCGCAATTGGACTACAATACTTCAATGTATTGGTCTTAGAGCAATCATTAACTACGATCGTAATCCTACCTCAGAAATCCTTAGTGTTAAGGACCTAGGGTTTGGCTCAGAGTTTACCGGCAAACATCGAATATGGACATTCCAGTTTAGACCAGATCGTAGTGATGCATTTGCCCTTGATCAAGACAGAATTGCCTTATTACTCAACGATTTAGATATGGTTCCAATGATACTAAATTTGACCGAAACGATAAATACAAAGCAGGCAGTGTTTAGTATATTTGACAAACAATATACCAATACTGTAGTCAAGGCAATTTAGGCATGTTAGGCACATTAAATGTAATACCCCACAGAGAGTGGGATTTAACGGAGATTACCAGCATGGCCGGACCAACAGATATTGAAAAAGAAAACCTTGAAGCACACGTTGAGCTATGCGCTCAACGATATGATGCCCTAGAAAGAAGATTAAATAGCGTTGAAGGAAAAATTACTACCCTTCAAGATACAATTGAAAAAAGCAGTCTTAACACTATCAAGATCCTTATCGGCACAGCCGGTACTATCGTAGTAGCTCTACTATCACTAGTTGGTGTTATTGTTACTAAACTACCTCATTAATAAATGAAAATCAAAGATTTAATTTTTGAAGCACCGCCCGTACCGACTACACCTCTAACACCCGGAGCGCCTAAACCCACAGGATTACAAACACCGGTAGGAAACGTTCCTGCATCTGGAGTTAGAGCGGCTGGAGCTCCAGTAGCTGGACAAACAGCACCGGGTACTACTCCTCCCGGCACTACTCCGCAGTCTGGACAACCAGTTCCGCCTAATCAACAGATGGGACAAAATCCACCAGGACAACCAGTTAAACCTGGACAGCCTGTTCCTCCTGGACAGCAGCCATTAACCCAACAAGATCAACTTGCTCAACAACTTGCTCAACAGACTGCTACTATTGCAACAGATTTAGATAAAACAAAAACCGTTATGCAGACTCCTGGCGTTAATGTTGATACTAAAAAATTAGCCGCAGGGTTAGCAACACAGCAATTAAATCCTAAAGCTCCACCAAATCCACAGACATCTGCTGAATTAGCTAAAGCGGCCGCTGTTCCAATGGGTCAGATATTAGCTAATCCAAAAGCAACTGCTCAGTTTCAAACTGCTCTTAATACAGCAAAGCAACCAGTAAAATGAAAATACATCAACTCATTGGCACCCCGTCTATCATGATAACTAATGAAGAAAATGAGTTCATTAAGCAACATCATCAAGATTTTCCTATTCGTAGTCTACACGGGCGCGAAGAAGTCGTAGCCAGGAATCTAGTACGCAAGGGCGTGTACGAAATAAGTAATGATAGCGAACATATCGTGCTTAAGAAAGATGCCAAAACCAAACCCCAAATTATTTAAAAGTATTGAAAAATTAGCCTCTACAGTCAAAGAGGAATTTAAAACCAAAGGTGTAGTAATCCCACATAAACGCAAAGATGGCACCATACAGATTGGTACCTACACTATACACAAAAAGCAAGGTGCGTTTTGGATCAAAGACTATGGTAATTATGTTGTTGCTGGGCCAATTAATCTAGCACAAACAGCCGCAGTATTAGCCAATGATCTAGCACTGGGTCGCATGCTGGATACTGCGCTATTAACTAGTGATCGTTGGTATGGCTACAAAGAGTTTGATGAACAAGCAGGTAAAGTACAAGCAGATGCTGCATTTAAGAAAAACGATATAGATCGTGCTGTAAACAGCCTGCATCGCTCCATAACAGCCGGAGAACAGAAGCTACGCTACCTGCGTCCTATAGATTCTCGATTTGCCAAACTACGCAAACTGACATAAATATATTAAACGTTTTTGGAAACCAATATGAAATCAACCGATCTTAATCCACAGTTAACAGCTAACGCTCTAAACGAAAATATGTATAAACAGTTCAATGTTAAAATTAACTTTGACAAGTATACACGTGAACAGTTAGAAAATGCTCGCAACATTTTACGCACAAAGACAGGCTCATTAGAAAGCACAGCTAATTTTAATGACTTGCTAACTAACGAAACTTATCAGAAAGACAAGTACATGTTAGGTGTGCTAAACACAAAGATTAAAGAAATGCTAGGCGAAAGTATTGCATTAGCAGAAAGAAAACTTTCAACAGCTGAAAAGAAAAAGAAAGAAGAAATCGTTAAAGCTATCAAACGCGACAATCCAGAAAAGCGTACAGGTAAAGGTAAATCAAGTGCATACGCAATTGCTACAGCACAAGCTAAGAAAGTTGCTGAGGAAACTACAATGGAAGCTAAAAAGAAAGGTGACGGTAATTTAGCTAACAATGCTAAACCATATGACAAAGTAACACGTGGTGATGTTATTGCTGGACGTCTTGGTAAAGATGAAAAAGGTGGCAAGAAAGTTAAGGAAGGCGCAAAGCCAGATGCTAACAAAAATGGTATTCCTGATTACGCAGAAGACGGAAAAGGTAAAAACGATTTAAAGAAAACTACAGGGAAGAAAGGCATGAGTGCAAAACAACAAAAATTCTTTGGCAAGAAGAAAGCAGTTAAAGAAAGCGAACTAAAGCATCGCGCATATCAACAGTTCATCGCTGAAGGTATTGCTACTTACATCGCTGAAGATGAAGAAGGCAAAGCAAAGTCAATCACAGCCGCGGCTGACATGGTTAATGACTTTACATCATGGATGCAACGTGTTGGTAACTATCAAACTAAATCAATGATCGAATTAGCAGATAACATTCGTGCAAACTTTGGTATGCAAGAAGCTGAACAGTTCAAACAATCAGTTGCTGGCGCACTTGAAGGTGCTCTATCAGCACTAACATCAGCACGTGAAGAAATCAACAATGCTGTTGCTGTTCTAGCAGGTGAAGCACCAGCTGAAGAACAAATGGGCATGGACGATTCAATGGACACAGGAATGGAGCCAGCAATGGAGCCAGGAATGGACGATATGAATCCACAAGCTGATGAGTTTTCTGCTGCCGCTGATGCTGCCGCAGGTGGAGCAGAGACAACAGGACGTATGAAGCGTGAATCAATTGAACGTGGCAATCGTCTAATGCGTATCCTTGGTTCATAATGAAACTATTTGAAGTTGCTGGTAATCAATTTCAGGATGACCTTGCTAACGTATTAAAAGTTATGCAGGGTCAAGCTGATAGCAAGCAAACTACAAGTTTAGTTACCTGGGCTGATATTAATAATCGTTTACAAGGTTACGGCGAAATCACGCAAGATATTATGGCCAAAATTAAAGACAAGATCGATAAAGACGGCGCACTAATTCAAAATATTACCCCAGAGGGTATCGTCCTCAAAACCAAAGTAGCTAGCCCTGAACAAGACGCCCAAATGGATGCATCGAAAGGTGCGCCATCAATAGACGCAATGGCATCTGCCGAGGCAAAACGCAGTCTAACTCAATAAAACGGTTGCATCAACTCCAAAACCGTAGTATAATTAGTGATGGATATAATAACAACAATACAACCACCACCATTCGTAGAACGTTTCCAATATAAAGCCTGTAAACAAATTAATGATCCTGTTACACGCAAACGTGTCTATGCCACCCCCGACGGTGAGAAGCTTCCTTCAGTAACAACAATCCTATCCGCTACAAAAGATATGACCGAACTTAACAAGTGGAAGGATCGTATTGGACATGACAAGGCACAACAGATTGTAACTGAAGCTGCAAATGTTGGAACAGGTATGCATGCCAATCTAGAAAGATTTATTGCAGGTATAGAACGTATGCCTGGCAATAATGCTATTCATGTACAAGCAAACAAAATGGCCGATGTTATTATTGAGAGAGGTCTAAGTAAAGTAAATGAAGTATGGGCAATGGAACAGAGTTTATACTTTCCGGGACTATATTCAGGCACTACTGACCTAGTAGGTGTTCACGAAAGTGAGCCAGCAGTAATGGATTATAAACAAACTAACAAGCCAAAGAAAGCAGAGTGGGTAGAAGATTACTACTTACAATTAATGGCCTATATATTAGCACATAATGAAGTCTATGGCACAGATATCCGCAAAGGTGTCATTTTCATGTGTTCACGAGACTTCCAATATCAGCAGTTTACGCTAGAGTCTAAAGACTTCAACAAATACCAGGATTTGTGGCTGGCTAAAGTGGAAGAATACTATACTTTGGGATTACAGGGATATAAACAACTGCTTGCTTAGATAAATATCTCATATAGGAGATATCACCGTGGCAGTTATCCAAATCAGTCGTATACAGCATCGAAGAGGGCAAACAGCCCAAACGAATTTCCCACAACTAGCCAGCGGTGAATTTGGTTGGAGCATTGATCAACAAGAACTGTTCATTGGTAACGGTTCTGTAGCAGAAGGCGCACCAGCAGTTGGCAATACTAAGATCCTTACATCAAGTGATATTAATAACTTATTTCTAGTTGGCACAGTTGAATATCAGTATCGAGGTGGTGAAGCTAATCCTCCACTTACTGGGCCTGATGCTAGTCATCCAACTATTAGATCTATTCAAGATAGATTAGATGATCAAAATAATTTAAATAATTTTATCACTGCTGATGATATTGATAGTGGGGATTACACCGCCGCAATACAACGTGCAATAGATGCCAGCACTGGTACCCGTGCTCTTATAGATCTTCCAGCAGGTACATTTACTGTTACAGCTACCATTTATATTCCACCGTTTGCAGAATTACGTGGGGCTGGAACTCAAAAAACATTTATTATTAATGACTCAACTTCTACCATATTTCAAACACAAGACGCAGACGGACGAGTATTTGGAGATGGCGGCATGGGCAGTTCAGACTCTTGGCCTCGCAATGTTAACATTAGTGGCATTACATTCTTTTCTCCAGGCGAAGTTGCAGATCCTATAGTAAGATTAGATTGCTTACTAGACAGTACAATTAAACAATGCGAATTTGTTGGCAGATCAATTAATACCACAGCAACTAGTACAATGGCCGCCGGAATTGAAATTCGAGGGCAGGGCGCATTTAACAGCGATAATATTCTAATTGAAGATTGTGTGTTTAATAAGTTAAGTGATGCAGTTGTTAGTAATTACGACATTAATGATATTAAGATTGTTAAAAATAAATTCAGCGAATTGCACCGCGGTGTTGTCCTTGCCGAAGCACTAACATTATCCAGTGGTTCATTCAATGGACCATCAAATGTTTCAGTTATAGATAATGCGTTTCTTAAAGTCAATCGTCAAGCATTATATGTAGGGTCATCTACAGGATCAAACATCACTAGTATTGATAACACTTATGAAAATGTAGGCAATGGTGGAAGTGCTCAAAGTGATCTTGAACAAGCGTTTGATGTTATGACGTTTACAACTTCAGGTAACACATCTCAAAATGATACATTTTCAAGATTAGCTGTAGTAAATTCTACAGTAACAAATGTAAAACCTGTTATCAACGGACCAGCAACATTTAATTCTCAAGTGTCATCTATTGTTCCAATTACAGGAACAAATAATGATTCTAATCCTCTTCCAGTATTTCGTTATCCTTGGTCTACTAGTACAATTGGCCAAACTATTGTGGTAGATTACATACTTTCTTTTCCAACTGATGCAGTAACACGACGCGGACAGTTGACAGTATTAGTAAATTCTACTACTCCAGTAATACGTGACGAATTTTCATATGTTGGTACAACAGACGGAAATGTTAAATTTAGCGTAGTAGTTGATCAGGTACATAAACTAGTAGTAATTAATCGAGTTCACGTAACTGGATCAAACGGCACATTAACCTATACATATACAGTAAGGCAATAATGTTTAAGTTAGATGTAGAGGACAGGCTTTCGGCCTGGTCCGAACTACGCAAAAGTGTAGATAATAGCGATAATCCGTTACAGACCCTAATAGACTTTTGGGCCAACACTCCGTTTATTCCCCACAATCATAATATAGATCCATACTATTCTGCTAGTTGGCCGACTCCTTGGGAAATTATAGTCGAAAATAAGTACGACGATTTTACCAAAGCGGTGATGCTTGGATATACCTTATTGCTAACAAACAAGTTTAAAGATTCTAAAATTGAGGTACAAACACTTATAGACAATGAGCAAAATAGGCTGTACAATATAGTATATGTAGATGATACGTGGGTATTAAATTATCAAGATAATCAAATAGTTAGTGCGAATAAAGTACCGAGTTTATACAGACTTGAAAATCTAGTTGAGTTAAAACGTCCCCGCTAAATATCAAATCCAGTGTAGTAAAACGATAAAACAAAAAGATAGGTAAGCAATGATTACAGTTGTAAAACGTAATGGCAAAAGAGTGCCACTAGACATTAGTAAAATACAGAGACAAGTAGCATACGATTGTAAAGGCATTGATGGCGTTAGTCCGTCGATGATTGAAATCAAAGCACAAATAGAATTACATGATGGAATGTCAACAGAGACCATTGATGAGTTATTACTCAAGGCCATGGTAGACTTAATTGACGAAGAAGAAAATCCAGAAATTAATAATGTAAATTATCAATATGTAGCTGGTCGACAAAAAGTGTCAATGTTGCGTAAAGAAGTTTATGGTCAGTACACTCCGCCCACATTGTATGAGATTGTAAAGAAGAATGTATCTGCAGGTATGTACACTCCGGAACTACTCGATTGGTACACCGAAGATGAATGGAATATTATCGATCTATTCATTGATCATTACAAAGATGAAGAATACACCTATGCGGCCATTGCTCAGCTGGCAGAAAAATATCTTGTGCAGAATCGTGCCACTGGGCAGATTTATGAAACACCGCAGGTGCGTTATGCAGTTGCAGCCGCCACAGCGTTTCACTCAGAACCCAAAGACAAGAGGTTAAAATATGTTAAAGAATATTATGAATGCGCTTCGTCAGGCCACTTCACGTTGGCTACACCTGTCCTTGCTGGCTTGGGTACTACTACTAAACAGTTTAGTAGTTGTGTTCTTATATCGAGCGATGATACGTTAGATAGTATTTTTGCCGCAGGTGAGATGATGGCCAAGTATGCTAGCAAACGTGCTGGCATTGGTTTAGAGATTGGTCGCTTACGTCCATTAGGTGCTCCTATTCGCAACGGCGAAATCAAACATACAGGCATGATCCCATTCTTAAAGAAATGGTTCGCTGACTTGCGTTCATGTTCGCAAGGCGGGATTCGCAATGCGTCATGTACAGTTACATTTCCAGTATGGCATGCGCAGTTTGAAGATCTTATAGTGTTAAAGAACAATCAAGGCACTGAAGAAGTGCGTGTACGCCAAATGGATTACTCAGTCGTAGTCAACGCTATGTTCTGGAATCGTTATCGTAAGGGCGAGAACATTACCCTGTTTAACCCAGCAGAAGTTCCAGACCTGTACGAAGCATACTATCGCGACTCTAAAGAGTTTGAAACACTTTACTTAAAATACGAAGCAGATAAGAGTATTAAGAAAAAAGTAATATCAGCCGAAGATATATTTAAAAATGGCATCCTAAAAGAACGTACAGACACCGGTCGTATCTATTTGGTAAATATCGATAATGTTATCAATCAAGGACCCTTTGATGCAACTACAGACCCAATCTACCAAAGTAACCTGTGTCAAGAAATCCTCTTACCTACAAGACCTTTTCAACGTATTGAAGACCCTAGCGGCCGTATTGCCCTTTGCACATTAGGTTCAATTAACTGGGGTGCTTTTCGTAACCCACAAGAAATGCGTAAAGCGTGTCGTGTACTAGTACGCAGTCTAAGCAACTTATTAAACTATCAAGATTTCTTAAGCATTCAATCAAAACTAGCAAATACAGATTTTGAGCCCCTAGGTGTTGGTATTACTAACCTAGCATATTGGCATGCTCGTAAGGGCTTCAAATACGGTGAGCCAGAAGCACTTGCTGAAGTCAAGCGTTGGATGGAACACCAAGCATACTACCTTACTGAAAAGAGTGTCGAGCTTGCCCAAGAACGTGGGCCATGCGGGCGTAGCCAGCACACTTATTACGGTAAAGGCGTATTCCCTTGGGAGCGCAGAGCTAAGGGTAGCAACGAGTTAACTGATTTTGCTCCCAGCCTAGATTGGGAGCCATTACGAGCCAAAATGAAGCAATTTGGCATCAGAAATGCTACATTAATGGCGGTTGCACCGGTCGAATCGAGCTCTGTTGTATTAAACAGTACTAACGGTATTGAAATGCCAATGGAAATGATATCTGTAAAAGAATCTAAAGCAGGATCCTTTGTGCAGGTTGTACCGGAGTATCGTAGACTAAAGAATCGCTATCAAATGATGTGGGAGCAGTTGGATTGCGTTGACTATCTAAAGACAGCGGCTGTTATTGCTGTATATGTAGATCAAAGCATAAGTACTAATACATTCTATTCGCCAAAGCATTTCAAGGACGGCAAGGTTCCGGGTACATTAATTGCCAAGAATCTAATGTTAGCGTATAAGTGGGGGCTAAAAACAATTTATTATAGCCTCGTGGATAAAATTGGATCCAAAAGCATATTAAATACCCAAACTGATAGATTAGTAAGTATCGAACCTGTTACAATATATGAGGATGACGATTCCTGTGAAAGTTGTAAACTCTAGATTATGAATTATCAAAAGATTTACACTAACTTAATAGATCGTGCTATAAGCAGGATTAGCGAAGGCTATGTTGAAAAACATCACATAGTTCCTCGCTGTCTCGGAGGCTCTAATTCTAAAAATAATATTGTAGCTCTATATCCTGAAGAACATTATCTTGCTCATTTATTATTATGTAGATTGAATAAAGGTAACTCAAAGTTGTTGTATGCCGCAATGAATATGACTTCTGGTGCTATGATTAATAATGGTAAAAGAAACAATAAGGCATATGGTTGGTTGCGTAGACAATATGCTGAATCTATGTCTGGTGATAATAATCCTGCTCGCCGTGATCCTAATCTACAGAAAGAAGCCGCAAAGAAAAGAGTAGGACAAAAACGAACAGAAGAAACAAAAGCAAAAATGTCGTCAGCACAAAAAGGCAGGACATTCTCAGAAGAAACAAAACTTAAGATGGCTGAAGCCGCGAAGAATCGCCCGCCGATTAGTGAAAGCACTCGCAATAAATTAAAAGTTCGCACCCCTAATCGAGGTATGTTAGGAAAGAAACAGTCGGCAGAAAGTGTGGCAAAAAGAGCAGAGGCTAATCGTGGCAGAAAAGATAGTGACGAAGCAAGATTAAAGAAATCAATTGCGGCAAAAATTAGAGAAGAAAATAAAAGAAAACTAAGAGACACACAATAAATGATTAACGAACTAACAATTGACGACCAGATTGCCGCCAAGTTAAGCGAATACGGAATTGTAGATTTCCCTCCAATAGAACCGCAGGCTAAAGATATGGTGTTATCGGCGCTATCACAGTCAGATATCTATCGAGTCTTTCTAGACGAAGAAGGTGCGCTAGTAGTAGAATATAACGACGAAGAATAATGGCTGAAAATAAATTACCTTTTGACCCAAACAATCTACCACCTACTGGTGCTGGAGTAGAAGTTGCCGGTGTTAAAGTTACAGTAGATAAAAACGACACATGGGAAACCATTGGAATGATCCTAGTGCTGGTATTAGTTGTATATGCCGGCATTAAACTGATCAATAAAATATTTGATAAATGGAAGTAAAATGAGCAAAGAACAATACGACTTAAAAACCCCCACCAACTATCTAAAACGTAAAATGTTTCTCGATGGTGTTGTCACTGTACAACGATTTGAAGAATTCCGTCATCCACGTATTGCCAAGTTTGAAGAACTAGCACGTGGCTTTTTTTGGGTACCTGAAGAGATTAGTTTAACCAAGGACAAAATGGATCACAAAGATGCAAGTGATGCTGTTAAACATATCTTTACCAGCAACCTGTTACGTCAAACAGCATTAGACTCAATTCAAGGTCGTGCACCTAACCAAGTATTTGGTCCAGTATGCTCATTACCAGAACTAGAAGCACTAATCAGTAACTGGAGCTTCTTTGAAACTAATATTCATAGTAAGAGTTACTCACACATTATTCGTAATGTCTACGGAGTGCCTAAAGATGAGTTTAATAAAATTCATGATACTGCTGAAATTGTAGATATGGCTGCCAACATTGGTCGCTACTACGAAGACCTACATATCCTTAACTGTAAGAAAGAGTGTGGGCAAGAAATTAGTGTACACGATCATAAGCGAGCAATTTGGATGGCACTACACGCAAGTTACGCATTAGAAGCCCTACGCTTTATGGTATCATTTGCCACAAGTTTAGCAATGGTTGAAAATAAGATTTATATTGGTAATGGTAACATTATCTCTTTAATTTTACAAGATGAATTACTACATACCGAGTGGACTGCTTGGCTTATCAATAACGTAGGCAAGGATGATCCTATATTTGTTGAGCTCGAAAAAGAATGTGCTGGCGAAGTGTATGCAATGTATGAAGAAGTAATCAAAGAAGAAAAAGAGTGGGCAGAATACTTGTTCAAGTTAGGCCCGGTAATTGGACTTAATGCTAATATTCTAAAAGACTTTGTTGATTACACAGCGTTTAATAGACTTAAGGACATTGGTATTAAGTATCTTGGTGAGCATCCAAAGTCTAGTCCTATTCCTTGGTTTAATCGCCATGTAGATATCAATAAGAAGCAATCAGCATTACAAGAAACTGAGTCTACTAACTACGTCATTGGTGTTATGAGCGATAATGTTAGTCACGACGAATTACCAGAACTATAAAGGAAAATATTATGAATCAAAAATGCAATAGTTGTCCATTTGAAAATACACAATGTGGTCAGTTTTGTTCATTGTTGGCAACATATCACGAATCAACTCGTGAATGTGAATATCAGTTTGAATGCACACAGATTAGAGATTTGTTAGTACAAGAAAATAAAATAGCAGTAATACTATAAAAGGATTTACCAATGAAAGCTATTGTATGGAGCAAAGATGCCTGCCCCTATTGCGTTCAAGCAAAAAACCTGTTACAATTAAAAGGTATAGAATTTGAAGAGCGTAACATTACGCAAGGCACATGGACTAAAGAACAATTATTAGAATCAGTCCCCAATGCCAGAACCCTACCACAAATCTTCCTTGACGAAGAACTAGTTGGCGGGTTTAATGAGCTTAAAAAGCACCTAGGATAAAATGCTTAAAGTAGGATTTAGCGCCAGTCGTTGTATTAGAGATATAGCAGAAGGTCGAGTCAGCATTGATAGTGTTGTTAGTATCACTGCGAGTACAATGTGTGAAACTAAAGAACACTGGATTGAAGTTATCGAAGCGTATCATGCTGTTCCAGACTACGACGATCGTAGTCTTAACATGTGTGATCATGATAAGGTTATTATGATAGCACACGATCTTTGGGATATGGGTAAGATACACCAACCAAGATTAGTAGGCGCAAGTAGAACACGTAGTCCTTACGTATGGATGGACCTAGTACACACGTTAGAGGAAAGAGATGCTCATCCTGCTATTAAGGCGGCATGGGAAAAAGCACAGATGATAGAAGTATTAAGTTCTACATCAAATTCACAGGAAACTTGGTAGTATGGCTTCACCATATCCTCCATCAGCATACTCAACTACTGGTACTACTGTAACAATATACAGTACAAGTTCTACCGGTACAATATTAAATTCCAATGCCGCCTACAGCAACTACGGCATAAACAATGGTAGTTATACTATCAATACCGCTGCCGCTAGTTCTACAATGTGGAGTAGTACTACACAAGCTGGCCTAAATATTACAGGAGACTCCGTTTTTGACGGAGATGTTACAATCAAAGGCCGTAGTTTAGAAAAATTATTCAACAATGTAGAACGTCGATTGGCTATCCTACAACCTAATCCTAAAAAATTAGAAAAATTTGAAGCATTGCAAAAAGCCTACGATCACTATAAGTTGCTAGAAGCACTGCTACACGAGGAAGATAAAGATGGATCCTAAAGATCAACAATACATAACAAAACTTGAACAACAAGTTAAGCAACTAACACAAGCTCTACAAGTCATCGGCCGTAAGGTTGAATTCCTTGAGCGTGAAAATAATCGCCGTAAAATGGAAGTAACTCAAATCTCATCATATCTTAAAAAGTAAAATCAATGAACGTAAAATTAGTATCATACTCACAACCAACTGAAGATTTCCTATCTCAAGGCGTATCGGATGCACAAGAGCTTATTGCTTTCTGTGCTAGAGTAAGCAATCCAAGTAATCAACTTAATATGGAAACAAGTGAAAAGCTCATTCGGTATCTAGTTAAGCACAAACACTGGTCACCACTTGAAATGGTTAGTGCCTGTATCGAAATCGAAACTACCCGCGACATAGCTCGTCAAATCTTACGTCATCGTAGTTTTAGCTTTCAAGAGTTTAGTCAACGCTACGCTGATCCTACGAAGGATTTGTCATTCGTAACCCGTGAAGCTAGATTACAAGACGTAAAGAATCGTCAAAACTCAGTTGCCATATCTGGACTAACTCTTAACGAGCAAAACCTAATAGAACAATGGAAAAGAGTACAAGAAGATGTTATTCGAGAAGCAGAATATGCATATGAATGGGCAGTAAAGAATGGCATAGCAAAAGAACAGGCTCGTGCTGTATTACCAGAAGGACTTACTGTTAGCCGCTTGTATATGAACGGGACGCTTCGCAGCTGGTGTCATTTCATTGAACTACGTTCAGCCAATGGCACACAGAAAGAACATCAATTGGTAGCTAAAGCATGTGCAGAAGTTATTGCTAAGGTATTTCCAATGATGACAGAATTTGTAAGTAACGAATAAAAGGAAAAAAATATGTTAATCTCAAAAGGCGCCACTATTGGCGAAGTAGTAACAATGAAGTTGATCACGGGTGAGGAAATCATCGGTAAGTTATCAGAAGAAACCCCTTCTCATTATGGCATTGATCGTCCACTTACACTAGTAATGGGTGCAAAAGGACTAGGCTTACAGCCGTGGTTGTTTACTGTTGATACAGATAAGGTTATCAAATTCCCAAAAGACAAGGTTATTGTTTGCGAAGCCACTATGGAAGAAATGAGCAAAAACTATCTACAGGGAACTAGTGGTATTGCTCTAGCTTAAATACTAGATGTTAACTCCAGCATCGGCTACTCAACAATTTGGACAACAGTTTACCACAACTATATTAATTTCAACATCAGAAACAAGTATAGATCCGTCAACTGGACTACCTGTTACGACAGATGTTCCGTCAACTGAAATACCTACAGTGATACCAGACTTTGTTGATCCTGGAGTAACCATTACAACTGACCCGGGGTCTTTTACATTATCTGGAGTATATCAATCTATTATTCCAATTGTATGGCATTGGCTTGATCTCGGTTATCAGCCGCAAAGTGGAACTACTCCTCCAGCCGCCGGAACATATAGTAAAATGATACGGGTTGACAGTCCTCCAATATTAACTGCAATCTGTACCTATACGGTCGGAAGCGAGGCATTTGTGCATACTGTAACATTAGGCAGTTATAATAATGTGTCTGGGCCGTTAAAAGCTCTAGTAGCAGGAACTCCTCCATAATGCCATCACAACCAGTAGCTAACACTGATAGTAAAACAACCGGACACGGTCCGTATAAACCTCGCAAAAGTAAGCCACACCCCGGCGGACCCGAGACTGTGTTCATCGATAACAAACCCGTGCTGTTTGGTGCAGGCGACGGGGGTCCCGGCTCAATGTGGGAACCACACACCCCACCACCTAATGACCATCATGCCAAGCAAGATACACAACCAGAAATAGACGGACAAAAAACAGCAGAGCTACCTGGATCTACTGTATTCATTAATAATAATCCTATTGCTCGAATTGGAGATCCTGTTGAAAGCAGTCAAGCAGATACGATTGCTGGTGGAAATGAAGTAAAAGTATTTGCAGGAGATGATAATACTCCTGAACAAGCAACACCTAGTAGTAAGGCACTAACAGAGGGCGATGACCATGACGCCGATGTGCCCGGATCCGGTACATCCTATATTGCAAGCAAAGTATCTTCTGGTGTAGTGTCAGCGTCAGAAATTGCCAAAGGCGGCTCAGCAGTAGCAGGTGCTACAGATAATTCTCCGTCAAGGGCACCTGGACCATTAAGCAAAGATTGTGCAGATATTGCTAGTATAACTCCTTGGCCTACGGGCGATGCTATTGATGCTATAGTACTAACTACTAACTATACCGTAGGTAATCTTACAAGAACCCCAAACACAACATTTGATAATCCATTAAGGAGTCCTACAGCAGGACTTAGCGTAGAAGAAATTGTATGTAATTTAAAATTACTTGCGGTAAACTGTATACAACCAATTAAATCCAAATATCCAAATGCTTTCGTAACTAACACGTATCGTCAGCCTAGCGGCAATCCGTTAAGTCAGCATCCAAAAGGTATGGCCGCAGATTTTCAGTTTAGAGGTATTCCAAAATCAGATTATTACATCATTGCCCAATGGATTAAAGACAACGTAACATACGATCAACTACTGCTAGAATACAAAACTACTGGTACAGGCATGCCCTGGATTCATATCAGTTTTGATAAGAATAACTCACGTAAGCAGGTATTAACTCTGTTAAACAACAGTACCTATAGTCAAGGCCTAACACAACTAGCATAGTAAATATACTGTCGTTAGTGGCAAAACTACATAGTGGTTTGGGAAGATGAGAGGTCTTCCGTAGTGCGAGGGACACGGGGTAACTAGCGGCTCCCTCAATTAACTTGACAATAATACCGTTTGGTGTTATACTGTAATATGGTAAAAATTAAGGAATTAAAATGATATTCGAAATACATGCAGAAAAAAATGCTTCTGATAAAAAGGTATTCTACTATGACAACATGTCAAATACCTTGAAAGATGCTGATGGCAATATATTTGAATACTCAAAGCAATCACCAGATCTAAGAGAACCGTTTGTTCCTTTTGACAAAGAAACTCCCCTAAAGAAATCTCGTGCTATACAACTGTTAAAGATACAGTTAGGTTTAGGTTGTAACTATTCATGTGACTATTGCTCACAAAAGTTTGTTGAACGTGCTCCAGAGACTAGCAAGAAAGATATCGATGCGTTCCTAGACAAACTAGATGTATTAGAATTTGATGAAAAAGAAGGATTAAAAATCGAGTACTGGGGAGGCGAGCCGTTTGTCTATTGGAAAACTCTCAAGCCCCTAGCAGAAGCAATACTAGATCGGTTTAGTGGGTGGAAGCGTAAACCACAGTTTAGCGTTATTACTAATGGTAGTATTCTAAACGAAGAAATGATTGATTGGTTAATGAAACTAAACTTCACAGTATCCATTAGTCATGACGGCCCAGGCCAATCGGTGCGTGGCCCTGATCCTTTTGACGATCCTAAACAAAAGAAGATTATACTAGGTTTCCATCGTCAGATGAGTCGCCTAAAGAAAGGGTTTAGTTTTAACAGTATGCTTAACTCTAAAAACAAGAGTCGTAAGGCTATATATGAATGGTTCGTAGATCTGACAGGCGATCCTAATATTGCCTTAGGCGAAGGCACTATTGTTGATGCATACGATGAAGATGGTATTACTAACAGTTTAACTACACTTAAAGAACACTTTGAGTTTAGACAGATATCATTTGCTGACATTTACTCTACTCAAGGTAAAATTGGATTTAGTGGAATTCTTGCTAAAATTGATAATTTTACAAAGAGTGTATTAAACCACGAAGATAGTAAATTCCTTGGACAGAAATGCGGCATGGACAATGTACATACATTGGCTGTAGATTTACGTGGCAATGTAATGACCTGTCAAAATGTAAGCAGTTTAGAAACAGGCAAGAATGGTGAAAGCCATTTAGGTGGCACACTAGATGATTACGATAATGTAGCAATTAAAACAAGCACACATTGGTCCAATCGTGCCGAATGTCCAAAGTGCCCAGTACTGCATTTGTGTAAAGGTGCATGTATGTTCTTAGACAAGAAGTTTTGGGACATCTCATGTGCCAATGCTTACTCAGATAACGTAGCCTTATTTGCTTTGTCAATACAGGCAATGACTGGATATATTCCTACCCTGATTAAGCAAGACGAGTTACCATTAGAGCGTCAAGACATCTTCGGTACAATCTTTGAACACAAAGAAAATCCATTGAAAAAGATTATTCCAATCAAAGTAATTAGTGAAAAGATTGGCGAAATCGAAGGTGTAGAGATTTACGGCAAATCAAGACTAGAATAGTAATGTTAGTTCTTGTTCTTTATACAATACTAACAACACATATTGGCATTGTATTGACTTCGATTTACCTGCATCGATGTGTGATACATCGGCAGTACACATTAAACCCAGTGGTGGCGCATGTGTTTCGTTTTATGTTTTGGATAACTGATGGTATATTAACTAAGCCATTTGCCGCCCAGCATCGTAAGCATCACAAGTACACAGACGTAGAAGGTGACCCTCATAGTCCTGTACTAGTTGGAAATTGGCAAATAATAGGCCACTGTTTAATTCCTAATTTCTTTTCAGAATACAAATATTTTGATACAGATTGGGCACTAGAGCATTACGGAGCAGGTACACCAGATGATTGGATGGAACGGCATGTATATTGCCATACTAAACTAGGTGTTCTGATATTATTAGCAATTAATGTGTTACTGTTTGGGTGGTGGGGTGTTGTAGCCTGGTTAGTACATTTGTTTTGCATTAGCCTGTTTGTTAATGCTGTTATTACTGGATTTGGCCATTGGATTGGATATAGAAACTACAATACTGATGATAATAGCCGTAATGTTGTACCTTGGGGAATATTAGGGTGTGGTGAAGAAATGCATAATAACCACCATAAAGACCCAATAAACCCAAACTTTGCTAGACGCTGGTTTGAGCTGGATTTAGGATGGTGCTATATTACTCTGCTTAAATGGCTAGGGTTGGCAAAACTTAAAGAATAAATAGTAAAACAATTAATTAAAGAACAACTATGACTATACAATCCTCTGGAGAACTTAATACTTCTATTATTGCAACCGAACTCGGAGTGGCGCAACCGTATTCAACAAGTTTGGGTTTCCTAAACGATCTAATCAGATCCGATCAGCGTCCTGCAAATCCAAATACTACTGCATTTTATAGTAAAGCATATTTTCAAAATACTACCGAAGGTAACTGTGCTAATGGTAACTGCGACAGTAACTGTAACTGCGGTAATATTGCGGATACCAATTGCTTTATTAGTGGAACAGTAAATTGTGCCAACTGTGATAGTCAACAATGGTTGCAGGCAAATTGTAATTGCGCATGTACTTATAACTGCGCAAACTGCAACGGCGGAAGTCACGCTTGTAATTGTGCATGTAACTGTTCAAAGATTGTTTGTGGCAAATTATACGAGCATGGCCTAATGAGCACAAACATTTGGGCAGCCGATCAAGAATACGGTCGCCAATTAAGAAAGACAGACAAGGCAATGTATCGTGGATATATTCGTTGGGCTCGTACAGTAACACAATGGATGGACGGCAAAGGTCCAGACTTTATGTTATGGGTTCCAAAAGAGTCACGCGGTAAAGCACAACAAGATTTAATGATTGCCTTAACACACAAGGTCGGTGCACCTTGGTCAGAACATATGGCCTACACCATGCATGCAATTAGCCAAGACAATGCACAAGGTAAAATCCTAATGACCATTGGTCGATTCTTCTGTTGTGCTGTGAACCTAATACCAAAGATGCCAACCAAATATAAGAAATCAAAATGGACAATGCCTTACTCATTGTTGAGCTCATATGCCATTTGGTTCCTATTAGAATTAAGTTATTACACTTCAATCGGTTGCGTTAAATCGATCGAATTTTTCAATACAAATAAAAAAGAATTAAAGGAATATTAAAATGACAACTAACACATACATAACTGATCCTGCATATCCTTTACTTGCTCAAGTTACTACAGATCAATATAATGAATGCATCAGATTCTTTCTAGATCACGAAGTAAATGCAATTATTCGCAATCTGTCTGACGGAGAAAAAGATCAGTTTTTTGAAATGCATTATAAATTTCCTGAATTATTAGATAAACTATTTTATTTAAAAGGAGCTCCATTTACAAATTACATTCGCTACGGTAATGAATTCTATGAAGCATTAAAGGATCCGCACCCTGGAATAGACTACACTCCTAGTTGGATAGTAGTAGAACTTAAAGAATGGTTTGTAAAAAAAGGCATTCCTCTCCCTAAAGATCAAGCAGTAATAGATGGACTTGACCTTACCCCACTAACAGATTTCCAAGCTAACCAACCTAAGTAAACAATTGTGTCTTTAGAAAAAGGAGTTTATCCTAGTAGTGTAAACCAGTCACTGTGGGAAAGTCCAGTATGGATAATCAAGACTACATTCTCTGATACCTTTAATCAGGAACTATTAGCAGAAATGTATGCTATAGCTAACACAATTAAATTGGGCTTAGATACTAATGTAGGTAGCAGTTTATTAGACTATGCTGAAACAAATCCTAGACTGAGAGAATTATTAGAGACTAAAGAACGTATCATAACCAAAGTAGTTAATCAATATCTACCTGATAGTCATACAGCAGAGTTTGCTCCTATATCCAGTTGGTTAAATGTAAAGGAGCCTGGAGAAGTAATTGAGATGCATGGACATCCTGATTCCACTATAGCCTGTACATATTATATAACTACTCCTGCAGTAGGTGGAGAACTATACTATCTAGATACAGGCAAGGTAGGGGTACACAACACCAGTATTAAATATATTAAACCGGAAGTGGGCGACCTTATTTTTTTTCCATCTTATGTACTTCATGGTGTATCTGCTAACAAAGATCAAGCATTGCGTGTTAGTTTATCTACAGATTACAAATATAAGTTAACCGATGATAGTAAAGATCAATTGGTTATAACAAGTTGGGTAGACTCAATGATTAAAATAAAAGATTTATTATGAACAAGTACTATACTAAATTAAAGCCCATCGATCCAGAGAAATATGCTGGGGTTAATATACTAGGTACTCAGTATATATGCGCTGGCAGTTTATCTACATACTCGCATGTAGATATTGATAGTTCTATTGTTGTACCCGAGGAAGTTAAGCACCAATTCTTTATGACGCACCTTGCTATGCGTGGGCAAATTGTACCGCATCGTGATCAAGGTATTAAATGTAAGATTAACATTTATCTATCTGATAACAATGCTACTACTAGATTCTATTCATCAGCAGACCCTAGTACATTTAAAAAGATTGCTATAGACTGTAATGGTTGTGACATTGAAAAATTCAGCAGTGGAAATTGTGCGTGTAGTCTAAAGTCTGATAATCTTATATTAGAAGATGAATTCGTAGCTAAACCAGGTGATGTATATTTGCTAAACACTACTGAAATACACAGCGTAGATGAATTATCAGCAGACAATCCTAGATTTGTTCTCAACCTTACTACAGGCATGCGCTATGAAGATACATACAATATGCTACAAGGATATGGACTACTTTAAATACATTGGTTCAGTTACTCCGGGACCTTTTACAATATTAAAAAAGCAAATAGAATTTGCCACTAGCCCTGGTAAAGAGTTCTACGGCATTAGATACTATGATGTCGAAAGTCCTGTACTAGATTCGCTCTACGCTATGTTGCCTGTAGAGGTACATAAAGATTTCTACTCATCGCTATTGGTAATAAACGATGTTATTCCGCCACATACTGACATTGTAGAAACTGCCGGCCTTAACTGTTATATAAACCCAGGCAAGTACTGGACTAACTTTTACCTAAACGAGTCTGGAGCAAAAGGCATTAACTATGCTGACCATGGTGAAGGACATATTTACAAACGTGAAGAATTAACACAGGTTGGATCATTTCAGGCCAACCCACTAGACGTTTACCTATTGAATAATAAACTAATACACGAAGTAACTACTGATACTCTTGACAGACCTACCCGAGAGGTGTTACAATTAGCTACCAACAAGTATAGCTTTGACGAAGTGTGTCAAATGCTCAAGGACATCAATGATTGTAAATAAAACCGAAATGTGGATAACGCCAGTTTGGGAAATCCAAACGGATTTTGATACACAGTTTAATGACGAATTGTTATGCGAAGCCAGTAAGTATTGTGACCCTAATTCTAACGATTTTAATTTTAATATATGGAATTGTGAAGGCAATAGAATACAAGAGTTAAGGGAGTATACCTTAAAGATCGTTAAGGCACAAACTTACGATTATATTTCACCAAATTTTAATGACTTTGAATTCTGGCATACTAGGGGTTGGATAAACTATAATGAACCAGGTCACAGTATGCCAATACACGGTCACGGTGGTCCAAAGATTGCAATGACATATTATGTAAAGGCCCCTGACAACTGCGGCGATCTGTTATTAATAGATCCACGCAATGGATGTGATTGGGATGCTGGCACTGACGGAGTTAATGGTACTAAGTTTAACAGAATTAAACCAGTAGAAAGTAAGTTGGTATTCTTTCCAGGATTTGTTTTGCATATGGTTGAAGCTAATAAATCCCAATTACCTAGAATATCATTGACTTCTAATATGGGAACTTTTGATAGCAGTACTATTGAAATATTAAAGAATACAATACTATAAGGATGTACTATGTCATTCTATGAAAAATTAGATTTTATTAAATTTGATCACGCTAAGTTAGTCGAGGATGTTAAACAATATGTATTTCCGTTGGGCCAACAGGTAATCCAAGGTGAAGAATTTGAAACTCCAGAATACAATGGCTTCGGCGGCTGGAGCCTACAAAGTCAAACAGGGGACTGGAAGGACGGGTTTGAATTCTTCCAAAATGAAGAAGGAACCACCTTAGAAGAAGTGTTCTTTCCAAAAGATGGCAATAACTATACCACACTAAAATATTTTAACATTGCTCATTCTTTAGAATATAAAAACCCTACGCAGGGATATAAGGGAGAGATTGCTAAAGTATTAGATCAGATTGCTGAGTTTGGACTAACTCCGAGGCGAGCTAGGGTAACCTGTTTAAAAGCTGGTAGTAAGAGCCTTGTACACAAAGATGGTAGTGAAAATGATTATATCGCACGTATCCACATTCCCCTAATTACTAATCCACAATGTACATTTACTGCTGACGGCGAGTCACTATATATGGAGCCAGGTAATATATACATGGTATGGGTAAATCTATGGCATCAAATACGCAATGACAGCGATCAAGATCGTTATCATATTATTATGGATGCGTACGATACTAAACATATAACTAAAAATTTCAAATATATGGGTAATATTGCTGAATTAGAGGATTTTGCCACAAGTTTGCGTAAACAAGTTGATGAGGCAGTTATTACCCCAGAATTAGAAGCTAAATTTGAAACTGAATTAGAAAAATATCGAACAAAATAAGGTTGCCGGATCCCAAAACGTTAAATATAGTATCACTTAATTAGTGATATGGAGAATATTATGTTTTGGTTGACAATGGCAGTAATTGTAGCTATACTAGTATATGGTATGATAAAATTAAAAGATTATACCGATGATTAAAATTAAATAAAGGAAGTAACGTAACATGGCAACAGGTAAGGTAAAATGGTTTAACGATGCAAAAGGTTTTGGATTTATTACTCCAGATGGCGGTGGCGAGGATTTATTCGCACATTTTTCAGCTATTAACAGCAGTGGATTTAAGACATTGAAAGAAAACCAAAGCGTAAGTTTTGACGTAACGCAGGGCCCTAAAGGCAAACAAGCATCAAACATTCAGCCTAATTAATTTTAGGTTGTAAAAGAATTGTTGTAATTCCTTTGTAGAGAAGGCATTCAAGACGAGGGTTCGATTCCCTCCTTCTCCACCGAAGTGTATTAGAATCTGTAAAAAGATCAGGATTGGTAAGCCGGAACCGCTATCAGTAAGTCTGAGGATTTACTTGTAAGTTTATTTCACCATAGTACATTTCGCTGGGGAAGCACTTGGATTCGATTGGGTGAGATACCGAAGAAGGCAACAGGATAGGCGATGATCCTTAATCAAGCAAATTTATAACTGCTAACGACGAGTTATTTGCTATTGCCGCTTAGGCATAGCTGAGGTAGGAAATACCTTATTATCCAAACTACCAAGGACCCACTTCGGTGGGTTTCTTTTTGATTCAAAATTATTCCAAAAAATATAAATAAATGACGTTTTATATTATATATACATATTACTTCTATGCCTACTAATATAGTACCATCAAACAATCTGCCTGTAGTTTTATACTTTAGAGACGATCCGATATCCTCTTGTGTTACCCTATTACTTGAAAAATGTCGCCTTATAGTTTGCACTAATTGGCCCGACTTATCCGAGAAGTTGCAATTAGATACAGAATTTTTGACAATCCATATCGATACTATCCTAGAATCAAATATGAGTGTAGCAGAGTGGATGGAGTTACTTAATAACACCACCAAGGCAATGCACATCCACGCATTAATCATTGGTATAGTTATTAGAAAAACAACTCCTCTCAGTGTTATAAAAGAACTAAAAAAAACAACAGTCCGTGGTATATGTTTAGACATATCAGATTATGATATAGCCGATGTTAACTATTCGTTAGATCAACTGCTGGCTCGCCAACCGCACTGGCCCGCCCGCATTATTGAACAACTACCTGGGAACACTGCGACCCCCGTTGTTTCTACAGTGTCTAGCAATAGATTAACTACCAGGCAGCGACAGGTGCTAAAATTAATAGTTACTCGAGGTGCTAATAATAAAGACATCGGACGTATCTTAGGTATTTCATCAAATACTGTAAAAGTACACGTTGGCAATATTATGAAAATATATGGTGTTAGAACCCGCCTTCAATTAGTTATAGCTGCCTCCCCCAAAAACTAATACTGAAGTATTAGTAATACTAGTAGTTAATATAATATCATAATCTTCATTTTAAATAATTGTAAGGTAAACTGCCTTTAACCTATATA